>JFJP01020381.1_pt1 | contig 40902 bp, 36 predicted proteins | sample 431651 | NCBI WGS metagenome assembly JFJP01 (sample SAMN02602958, study PRJNA72255) | Microbial mat metagenome, whole genome shotgun sequencing project. | biome: fresh water; feature: sink hole; material: water; isolation source: purple microbial (photo- and chemosynthetic) mats found in...
TCCGGCCTGATCCTCCTCCCGTCACCTGCTGCGACCTCTGTTCCCTCCGTTCCTCCGTGTGAACTACGGAGGGCAGGATGACCGGCCGCGAGACCGCCCCCGACAGCGAGCTGGCACGCGCCCGCGAACTCGCGGTCGCCTTCATGCTCGACGAGATCGACGAGGCGGGGCTGCGCGAGCTGCACGGCCTGCTCACCGGTCCGCGGGCCACGGCTATGGCCGCTGCCGCGTGGCAGCAGCTCGATGGCGCGATCGACCTGCGCGTCCAGGTCGGCGGTGCGAACTTCGCCGACGAGGTGCGGCTACGCCTGGGCGATGACGGGGCCTTCGCCCGCGCCGCGCAACGCCGGCTGGGTGGGCGCAGCGCCCTGGCGCCGGTCGGCGAGCCGCCTCCCCCGCCCCGGCGCTGGCGCCGGCGTCTGCTGTGGTTCTGCCTGCCCATGCTGGTCGGTGCTGGGCAGCGAACCACCGGCCCGCGCCAGCGCGATCGCCGGCCTGCCGGTGGCCGGCGGCGCGGCCGTGGGGCCGGGAGCGGCCCTCGACCCGGGCGCTCCGCTGGCGTTGCCCGAGGGCGCCGCGATCGCCATCGTCTGGCGCGATGGCTCGACGGCGGTGGTCGCCGGACCGGCCAGCGCCGTGGTCCAACCCGGGGGGCTGTCACTCATCGGGGGCAGCGCTTGGCTCAACGCCGGGCCGGCCGGGCTGCGTCTGGGCACCCCGGACCGCCAGGCCACGCTGCCCGAAGGTGCGCGCTGCGCCGTCGTGGTCGAAGACGGCGCCAGCGCCATCGCCCTGCCCGCCGGGGCCCAGGCGGTGCCGGGCCTGCCCACCCCTGGGCGCTTCGCCGTGGCCGGCAGCGAGGCGCCGTGGCCGCTGCCCCAGACGATCGGCGGGGTCGTGCCGCTCGAAGGCGCCTGGTGGGAATTGATCATCAGCATCACGGCCTGGAACGGCGATGGTCGGCTGGTCGTGACCCTGGAGCCTGGTCCATCCGTCGCGCTCGCACCTGGCGTGCTGCTGATCGGCCAAGGCGGCCCGGATCCGCTGGCCGGCGCCCAGGCGACGCGGCTGCCCGGTGCCACCCAGGCCGGACGCAGCCTGCGGTTGACGCTGCGCGGCCGGCGTCTGGCGGTGACGGTCGATGGCGGCGAAGCCAGACTGGTCGAGCTTCCCACCCAGCCCTCGGCGCTGCGCCTCGAACGCAGCGGCCTCGACGGGCCGGCCGTGATCCTGCGCCACGGTCCGGCCAGCACGCCTCCCCTGCCCCTCTCAGGCTGGTGAGGCCGCGTCCCAGCACGCACGGGCGATGCCCGCCAGGGTGAGCGCATCGCTCCAGCGGTCGCCCAGTTCGGTCCAGCCGCCCCGGCCATCGGGATGCAGCGGCGCGTAGTTGATCTCGGGTTGCAGCAGTTCGGTGGCGAAGGGCAGCACATCTCCTGGTCCGGCATTGCGCCGGAATCCGGCCATCCCACGCGTCCACATCTCGCGGAAGTGCCCGATCGCCGTGGCCGCGCTGGGATGCGTCAGGCCGATCTGGATGCTGCCGCTGTTGCCGATGCGGCCATGGAAGAAGCGCACCCGCTCGAAGACCGGCTGGAGGAAGTCCAGCTTTGCCTGCCAGTCGCCATAGACCATCTCCAGGCCGGTGTACCAGTGGCTGAGGTCGGCATTGAAGCGCACCTCGGGATGGCGCTTGGCGATCTGCACCGTGCGCCAGGTGTCCTGGGTGATGGTGGCGCGGTGCGTCTCGATGCACATGCAGATGCCGTGCCGCGTGCCGGCCTCGATGATCGCGGCGACCAGGCGGTCGATCTGAGCGTCATCCTCGTGGCCGGTGCCGACGTGCAGCGAACCGCCATCGGCGCCATCCCCGACCCAGCGCCGGGCCAGCTCGTCGGCCTGCTCGGGCCGGTCAACGCGACCGCCGCAGGTCACGCGCATGCCAAGCTGGCGCGCGTGCTCGGCGCTGGTGCCGTGCATCACCTCGAAGCCGGCGGCGCGCATGGCCGCAGCGATCACGGGGTCGTCGCGCTCTGGGCCGACGCCAGGAGGAAGGGAGTAGAGGGCGGACATCTCCAGGCGCAGCCGGGGCGGGGCAGAGGATCCATCGCGGACATTGGGCATCATGGCAACCAGATATGGGCCTGCTGCGGAATCGGCAATCGTCATCCCTTGCCGCTCCGTGCACGACGACAGGCTGCGGACATGCTGCGTACCACCTCGGCCTGCCTCCTCATCCTCGCTCTGGCCGGCTGCGGCGACCGCCCCGTGACCGCCGACCAGGCTGCACCGGCGACGGCCGCGGCCGCCAGCGTGCCCGCCAGCGCTCCGGCGCCTGGGCCGACGACCGCCGTATCGGCTGCCGCCCCCGAAGTGGTCGCCGAGGCGGTCGCCGACAGCTACAGCCGCAGCGCTGATGGCTGGCGCGTCTCCTTCGCGCTCAACCTGCCGGCCCTGCCCGCGACGAAGGCGCGCATCCTGCGCCGGGCCTGTGAAGCCTGGCTGTTCCAGGGCCTGATCAGCCCGCGTGGCGACTTCGCGACCAGCGCCGCCGAGGCGCACCGGTTGCTCATCCAGGATACGCCGCGCGGTGCCGAGGGCGAACCGTGGTACAGCGAGCGTGCCGTGCATGCGCGCCTGGTCGGCGCCGGCTGGCTGTCCCTCGAACGCGACTGGAAGGAGTTCGCTGGCGGAGCCCACGCCAACCAGCGCAGCGAAGGCCTGCTGGTCGAGATCGCCGCCGGCCGGGCATTGACCCTCGACGAGGTCATCCCCGCCGACCGTATCGACGCGCTGCGCGCGCTGCTCGCCCGCGAACTGCGCCGGGTGCGCGGCCTGCCGCCAGACGGCCCGCTGACCAGCGCGATCGCCAGTGATGCCGAACTGCCGATACCGATGCCGGTGCTGACCACCGACGGTGCCGTGTTCACCTGGAACGCCTACGAGATCGGCCCCTTCAGCGATGGCGCCTATCGCGCCGCCCTGCCCGCCGCGGCGGTTCGCGGCCTGTTGGCGCGCGATCCGTGGCGCCAGCCATGAGCCGCCCAGTCCTGGCCTGGGGCATCCTCGGCGCAGGCCATATCGCCACCCGCTTCGCCGAACAGCTCGCCAGCCTCGGCGGCCAGGCCCGGCTGCAGGCGGTCGGGGCGCGTGATCCGGCCAAGGCGGCGGCATTCGCGCAGACGCATGGCGCGGCGCGTTCGGGCGATTACGACGCGGTGCTCGCCGATCCCGCCGTCGATGCGGTGTACATCGCGCTGCTCAACCGCGACCACGCGCGCTGGAGCATCGCCGCCTCACGCGCCGGGAAGCGCGTCCTGTGCGAGAAGCCGGCAGCACTGCATGCCGCCGAGCTGCGCAGCATGCTCGATGCAGCGCGCGAGGCCGGCCGGCTGTGGGTCGAGGCCTTCGCCTATCGTTTCCACCCGCGTTGGGCGCTGGTGCGCAGCCACCTGCCCAGCCTGGGTGTACCGCTGGTCGCGCACGGCTGCTTCTCGTTCTTCGGCGGTGCGCCGACCAAGCCGCGCCTGCTCGATCCGGTTGGCGGTGGGGCGCTGCTCGATGTCGGCTGCTACCCGCTGTCCTGGCAGATCGGCCTGCTCGGCCGGCCCGACCAGCTGCACTGCACCGGCCGGCTCGCCGCCAACGGCGTCGATCTGGCCGCCGCCGCCGCGCTGCGCTTCCCTGGCGGCCATGTCGCCCAGGCCCTGTGCGGCTGCGATGCTGCGATGCCGCAGAGCGCGACCATTTCCGGTCCACACGGCGCGATAGAACTCAGCGAACCCTTCCGCAACGCAGCCGGCTGCCTCACCCGGCTTCACGCCAGCGGCACGGTGCGCGACCTGCCGTGGCACGACGACGGCCTGCAGCTCTACGCCCGCGAAGCCCTGGCGATGAGCGAGGCCGCCGACCAGCTGGAGCACCCGGCAATGCCCTGGGCCGACAGCCTGCATCTCGCCGAGACGATCGACGGACTGCGCGCAAAATTATAGAATGCCGAATGTTGGAATGCTGAAATGCCGGAATGATGCGAAAGCCGCAGTGCGCCGCTATTCCAGCATTCCCGACTTCGCCCCTCAGCGATTCACAATGTCGGCATTCGGCGTCAGGTCGGTGAACAACGGAGCGTCGGTCATGTGCCAGGTCTGCGGCGCCGCCTCGCGCTCGGGACCATCGACCGGACCGACCAGCAGATCCGGGTCGTGCTTGTTGACATCACGGCCGAAGGCCACCGAGGTGCGCCAGGTCTCGCGCGGGAAGAGCACCCAGTCGACGGTGCGCAGGTAGAGCTGCGCCTTCGCCGGCGCATCGCGCCAGCCGCGCAGTTGCGATCCGGGCGGGGCGTTGCCGCGCACCGCGGCCATCGCCGACTCGATCAGGACGCGGTCGTCGGTGACCGCGCCGTGGGTGTGGCCCGGCGCACCATCGGCGAGCGGGATCGGACGGAGGGATCCAGCGAGGGTCGGCAGGCCAGGGTCGATCCACGCCGCCGGGGCGTAGGTGGTGCCGGTGTTGGCCTCGCTGTCGATGACCTGGTACTGGCGGCTGACGTGCCGGCCGATCTCCAGCTCGGGGAAAGGCGTCCAATCGCGCAGGCGGGTCCAACCCTCGGCGAAGCGCCGGGGCGAGATGGGATGCTTGGCGGCGATGAGAATGTTGTTGCGTGAGGTGGTGCGGTCGAAGCTCGCCGGACGGTCGTTGCCATGCAGCACTGGAATGACCCAGGCGTGTTCAAGGCCGGCGGCGCGGAAGGTGCGCAGCGCCCCGCCGACCACCCGGCGCTTGGCCCCGCGCCATCCGCCATCGACCTGCTCGCCGTAGCAGCCGATGATGTTGGCGAAGACGGTTCCGCCCTCAGCCAGGGTATCAGCGCATTCAGCGAAGAATTCGCGCGTCATCAGGTGGGGCGGGATGGTCGAACCGGCGGTGTAGGCATCGAGTATGACCATGTGGAAGCCATGGCCCTTGCGCGCCCGTACATGCGCTCGCGCATCACGCGCCGCGAAGATCACCCGGCCCTGCGTCTCGGCCCAGGCGAGCAGGGGGTAATGCTCGCGCACCATCTCGATGACCGCCGGGTCGATGTCCACGACCTCGACGGTGGCCTTGGGGAAATGATGCAGAATGTGGGCGATACCAACGCCGCTGCCCAGGCCCACGACCAGGACCTGCGGCGCGGCCGGGACGCTGCGGTTGAGCAGCAGTCCGGCCGGGAAGAAGCTGATGTAGGCCGAGTTGTTGAGCGTGCCGGGATCGACCTGGCCGGGAGCCAGGGTCGGCAGGGTCGCCGGCTTGAGGTGCGGCAGCCGGCCATCGGCTGCGAGCTGCGCCCAGGTCGGCTCCAGGCAGACGCCACCCTCGACCATCTCGAAGAAGCGCAGCTGGAGGTAATTCTTGCCCGGGCTCGCCACCCAGGTCATGCCGGTATAGGGGCTGTCGCGATGCGCGATGACCCGCTGATCGGCCTCCAGTCCGGGGACATCGAGGCGGTAATGCTGGTCCTGGAAGGTGAAGCCGACGGCGATCGCCGCGGCGCCGATGACCAGGCCGAGAAGGAGTTGGCGATCCATTCAGGCCCCCTGGGCCGGCGCCGGGGTCGCAGTCGCCTGCAGACGAAGGGCGAGATGGAGCAGGCCGGTGACGACCAGGACGCAACCCATCCACAGGAGATTCGCATTCAGCGGGACATGTTCGAGCAGCACATAGTCGGTCACCAGGATGCCGAGCACATTGCCGACCGAGCCGATCGCATACAGCGTTCCGGTGGTGCGTCCGACGCGCTCGGCGCTGACGAAGGCGAGCTTGACCAGGACCGGCGAGACCATGCCGAGCAGCAGTGACGGCAGCAGGAACAGCACCAGGCCGGCGACCAGCACGCCGAAGCGCAGGTCGCCCATCGCATCGCCGAGCGCCTCGGAGGCGGACAGGGCGTAGATCGGCAGGGTCAGGTAGAGCACACCCGCGCCGAGCACGATCCACGCCAGCGCGCGGTTGTCCGAGCTCTTGTCGGCGATGCGGCCGCCGATGACGTAGCCGATCGACAGCGACAGGATGAACACCGTGATGATCGCCGCCCACACATCGATCGACGAACCGAACGACGGGTAGAGGAGGCGGGCACCGAGAATCTCCAAGGCCATGAGGCAGAAGCCGCAGGTGATGGAGGTGGCATAGATGGCGAAAAGGCGCACGTGGGGCTCCCCGGGGGTCGCGGCAACCTATGGCGGTCGGCCGGCCAGTCCACGCCTCGCGCTGGCACCCTGGCACACCCCGTGCTATGCTGGAGGTAGGATGCCCGACGACGCCATCGTCCTGGAAGTCGATCCCGCCGGCATGCAGGCCATCCTGCATCTGCCGGCCGGAGCCTCTTTGCCAGCCAGCAGCGCGCTGGACCGCATGATGAAGGCCAACGTCGTGGCCGGCGTGGTCGAGGAGACGCTGCGCGAGGTGGAAACCCCGAGTCCAGATGAACGCCATCTGGTCGTCGCCCGGGGCGTCCCCGCTGTCCAACCAGTGGACGCCCGAGTCGAGGTCCTGGTCAATTTCGCCCTGCGGCTGACCGAGGACACCCAGCACCACATCGATTTCCGTGAACAGGGCCGCTTCCACGAGGTTGCCGCCGGCACCGTCCTGGCCCGCCTGATCCCCAAGGCCGCCGGCACCCCAGGGCGCACCGTCCTGGGCCGCGACCTGCCGGTCGGCGATCCGCGCGACGCCGACCTCACCGCCTTCGCCGGAGAAGGCACGGTGATCCAGGCGGTGGGCGACGGACAGGTGGCGGCCGAGCGCGCCGGCCTGGTGGTGCGCCGGCGCGATGGCCACCTCGACATCATGCCCAGCGTCGAGATCCCGGGCAATCTCGACATGCACTGGGGCAACCTGGTGACCCTGCTGCCGGTGACCATCAAGGGCGACATCATCGCCGGCTTCAGCCTCAAGAGCGGGGCCGAGGTGATGGTGCGCGGCGTGATCGAGGACGCGCGCGTCTCGGTGAAGGGCAACCTCGCCTGCGGCGGCATCCTGCCCGGTGAACATCGCGTCAAGACGCATGGCGACCTGGTGACCAAGTACGCCGCCGGTCGCGAACTGAAGTGCCGCAACCTGATCGTCGCCAGCGATGTGCGCGGCGGCACGGTCTATGCGACCGACAATGTCACAGCCAAGCTGATCGTCAGCTGCCAGGTCCACTGCGGCGGCTCGCTGGTATGCGATGAACTCGGCTCGCCGGCCGAACTGGGCGGCTGCATCCAGGTCGGGGTGAATCCACTTGCCGTCGCGCTCTACCGACTGGCCGCCCGCGAGCGCGAAACCATTGAAAAGGAGGTCGCCGAGGGGAAGCGGCTGTGCAAGCGATTGGCCATGTGGGTGCGCGACGAAACCGATCCGACGAAACGCCAGGAACTGGCCGGCCGGCTGCGCAAGACCCTGACCGACTACGAGTCCGCTACCACCCGCCTGGCGCACTGCGAAGCGGTGCTGAACAACGCCGTGCTGCGCAACGGCAACAACCCCGAGGCCACGGTCACGGTCAATCAGACGGTGCATGCCGGGGTCGAGATCCGCATCGGCACGGAAGCCAAACTGGCCGTGACCAAGACCATGGGCAAGACGGTCTTCCGCCTGAAGGACGGCCGCATCGCCTGGGATGTCCCGCGCATGCGCCTCGACGGGACTCCGATGCCGGAATCCGAGGCCGCAGCAGCAGCCACCGAGGCGCCCGTCAGCGAAGCACCGCCCGGCGAGGCTGCAGCCGAGACGACGGCGCCTGCGCCGGAAGCTGCCGCGCCCCCCGCCACGCCGCCGGCCTGAGCCGGCCTTGCCCCACGCCGGCGCAGCCGATCATCCGGCATGCGTCGTCTCGCCCTGCCTGTCCTCGCCCTGCTTGCCGGCTGCTCCGCCAACGGCGCTCGGGTCGAGCCGACCGCCGAGGAGTCCCGGCTGATCGCCTACCTCTCCCGTGATCCCTACGTCGTGATCGACAGCCTCGACCGCGACGCGGACGGAAATCTGGTCGTAGTCACCCAGCAGGGCGACCTGCAGCGCCGCTACCTGATCGCCGCCGATGATCCGGCCCGGCCCGACCTGCGCCTGCGCCCGCTGCTCGACAGCAGCACGCTCGACACCGCGCCCAACGAGCAGCCGGGCGGCGGGCCGATCCCGCGCTGATTGCTCGGGGGCTTCGCCCCCCGCGCTATGTCGGGGCTCGCTTTCATCGCTTCGCTCTGAAACCGTGGGCGGATGGCTGCGCCATTGTATCCGCCCACCGCCCCTCGGCGCGCGATCCTCGCTACGCTGCGGCCAGGGCTATGCCCAGGACCCGCCCCCACAGCCTCTTGACCAGTGACTGAACGGTAATGTGTTCGTGGCCGTTGCTTCATCGATCCTGCATACAGCAGCCGACACTGGCGGCATGCGCCAGACCCTGGTCGGCGGCACCGTGCTGGTCGGTGACCGTCTCATCCCCGACACGACGCTGACCATCGACGGCGGCTCCATCGTCACCATCGGTGCCGAGGCTCGCACTTCGGCAACAGTCTCAGCCCACAAACTGCTGGTCCTGCCTGGTCTGATCGATCTGCATGCCGACGCGATCGAGCGGGCCATCGAGCCGCGTCCCGGCGTGCGTATGCCCCTGCCGGCCGCGCTGATGGAACACGACTCCTGGCTGCTCGCCTCCGGCATCACCACCTGCTTCCTCTCGCTGACCGATGGCTTCGAGCCTGGGCTGCGCTCGCGCGAACTGGTGCGCAACATCATCGAGACGCTGCGCAGCCAGAACGTGCCGCTGCGCGCCCGCGTGCCAGTGCATCTGCGCCGCGAGGTCTGTGCGCCAGGCGATCCCGACGAGGTGGTCGCCTGGCTCGCGACCCGGCAGGTGCAACTGATCTCGCTCAACGACCACCTGCCCAGCGGCGACGATCCCGGGCAGGAGGCCCGCTTCGTCGCCAGCCTGCGACGGCGCCTCAACGGTCGCGGTTCCGACCTTGAATCGCTGATCGCCGAGGCGCGCAACCGGCGCAGCAGCGGCCTGGCCGTCCGCGAGCGGCTGTGCCATGCCGCCCGCGCGCACGATGTGCCGGTCGCGGCGCATGACGATGCCAGCCCCGACCAGGCCGAGGCGAGCGCTGCACGCGGCGTGGCGATCAGCGAGTTCCCCGCCGACCTGGCGACCGCGCGCCGGGCGCGCGAGCTCGGCTCCCGCGTCCTGCTCGGCGCACCCAACGTGGTGCGCGGCGGCAGCCACGTCGGCTGGCTTGGCGCAGCCGACGCCGTCGCTGCCGGGGCCTGTGATGCGCTGTGTAGCGACTACCACCCGCCCTGCTTGTTTCAGGCCCCCTTCATCCTCGCCGCAGGCGGCGTCTGCGACCTGGCGACAGCCTGGAATCTCGCCTCGCGCGGCCCAGCCCTGGCCGCCGGCCTGCATGATCGCGGCCGCCTTGAGGCCGGCTGCGCCGCTGATCTGGTGCTGGTCGAACCCGGACCGTCTCCGCGTGTGCGCAGCGTGTGGGTGGCCGGCCGGGAAGTGGCCCGCTTCCTCTGACCCTCCTCTGAACATGAACGCTGAAGCGGCACTCACCCCCCCATCCCAACTGCGCTCCCTGTGGAGCGAGACGCTGGACCGCATCGACGCTTCGGATCCCCGGCAGAGCGTACGGCCCCACGAGCTGCGCACCGGCTCGGCCGAAGAACCGACGCGGCGTTCCTCGACTGAGGGCGGCGATGATGGACGGCGGGTACACAGCTCGGGGACCTACGAACCCGGCCTCGAGGACCTGGATCAGCTGCGTTCAAGCCGCGACCGCTTCCTGTGCGGAGCCATGCTCGGCCGGGGCGGGATGTCGGTGGTGCTGCAGGCAGTGCAGCGTTCGCTGGGACGCAACGTGGCGGTGAAGATCGCGCGCTATGACCTCGACCAACGGCAGCGGGAACGCTTCCGCGCCGAGTCGAAGCTGACTGCCTGGCTCGAGCACCCCAACATCACGCCGGTGTACGAGGCGGGGCGCAACTACCTGGTGATGCGGCGGATCGCCGGCAGCGATCTGGAGCACCAGCTCAGCCAGCGGCGTCTGGCGCTGCCCCAGGCGGTCGAGGTGCTGATCAAGGTGTGCGATGCGGTCTCCTTCGCGCATCACCGCGGCATCATCCATCGCGACATCAAGCCCGAGAACATCCTGGTCGGCGATTTCGGCGAGGTCATGCTGATCGACTGGGGACTGGCCCTGACCTGCTCGCCACCCGCCGACGGGGTGCTGCGTGCCCCGGAGATCGGCAGCGGCGTGGCGCTGTGCGCCGGCACGCCAGGCTACATGGCGCCAGAGATGGCCCTGGCCGACCGTATAAGCATCGGTCCACAGACCGATGTGTTCCTGCTGGGCGCCACCCTGTATCGCTGCCTGGGCAGCGACATCCCCTTCGCCGGAAAGGACGCCTGGCAGGCACTGGAGCGCAGTGCGCGCAACGACTGGACACCGCTGAGCGCAGCCGGACTGCCTCGCCGTCTGCTTGATCTGCAGGAACGGGCGATGGCCGGCGATCCAGCCAAGCGGCCGACCGTCGCGCAATTCCAGGACGATCTGCGCGCCTGGCTGATGCAGGCGCAGTCCGAGGTCGAGGCGCAGCGTGCGATCGACGAGGCGCGCCGGCACCACGCGGTGGCGCACGCGAACCGCCTGCGCCCGAGTGCCGCCTATCCGGACTTCGCCGGCTGCATCGCCGCCTGCGATCGCGCCCTGGCCCTCAATCCCGGGTTGGACGAGGCGATGGAACTACGCGAACACGCGATGGCCGACTTCGCCCTGGCCGCAGTCGGCGCGGGCGAACTGCAGCTCGCCCGGCTGATCAAGGATTCCGGCCGCCTTCCGGTGATGCCGCGAATCGAGGAGACGGAGCCGAATCACGACGCCTCGACCATCCGGCGCATCGGGACGCTGATGCCGCCGGGCAGCGGCCAAGAGGGCAGGATCGGCATGCTGCTCAAGGACATCCTGGCCCGGCAGCGCGAATCCGACCGCCTGGTCGGCGAGAACGCCGATCTACGGGCCAGCTATGATGCAATCGGCGGCGAACGGGATGCCCTGGCCGAGCGATTGGAACGCGAACGGGTGCGCAGCAAACGCCTGCTCCGCCTGGCCACTGTGCTCGGTGGCCTCGCCATCGTGCTGGCGATGCTCGTGCTGATCGTGGCCCTCGCCGCCTGAACCCTCAGCGGCCGACGGCGCGTTGCCAGCCGGCGAGCAGGTTGGCGATCACCTCGCCGGACGGCTGCTCGATGACCTGCGGCAGATCGACGCGCAGGCCATACTTTGCCAATTCGATGAAGGGGCTGCCGGCCTCCTTGATCGGCACCGCCGGATCGCCGGGGCGGAAACCGTGGTCGAGCGCCTTGCGCTGCGCGGTAGGCGCCATGAGGAAGTCGAGGAAGCGGCTGGCTGCCTCGCGCTGCGCCGGACTGTTCCACGGTGCGGCGATGACATAGGCCGGATTGTCGTTCCACGCGTTGGGCGCCGGATAGGTGACGCGCAGGTCGCCCCAACGCCCCTGCGCGTTGCGCAGGAAGTCGATCGCGACGCTCTCATAGACGCACAGGCCATCGTAGGCCGAGGGCCCCTTCAGCACCATCTCCTTCATCTGCGCTCCGGTTGAATGCGACAGACCGGCGACGCCCTTCTCGAAGGCGGTCAGCCAGGTCTGGAAGCCGGCGTCCATCACCTGGGCCATGCCGAGCTGGCGCGCCTGATGGTAGTCGTGCGCCATCAGCACCAGGGACATGAGGCCGGAGTTCGACTGGTTGGGATGCGCGTGCCCGAACTTGAGAAAGCCCCACTCGGGCTTGCCCGCCAGGCCGGCCCAGCCGGTCGGCTCGGCGATCAGCGTGGCGATGTCGCGGAAGGTCTGGGGAGGCTTCTTGAGCGCCGCGAAACGTTCCGCCCACCACACGCAGACCATCGGGGTGAGGGCCAGGGTCTCGCTGCGCGCGAACGGCGTGGCCGCGTGCTTGACCTGCCAGTCGGCTGCGAAGGTGGCGGTGTAGAGCGACGAGGCCGGCGCCCAGAGGTGCAGTTGCTCGCCAGCAAGCAGCGCCTGGGCACCCTCCAGCGAGCCCTTGGCGACCAGCTCGACCTGGATCGCCGGCTCGGTCTTGGCGAATTCCTCGACCGCCCATTTCAGCCAGCGCTCCTTCTCCGTGCCATACCCCACGGCGATGCGCGTCGCAGTGCCGCTGGGCTGCACGCGGGTCGGAGCGGCAGCGCCCGGGGCCGGTTCGGTGCTGGTCGGCTTGGCGATCAGGAAATGCCAGGCGAGATAGCCGCAGCCGGCCAGGACGAGCAGGATGACCAGCTTGCCGAGCAGCGTGGCCTTGGGAGCGGTGTCGTCGGACATGGTCAGCTCAGAAGAAGGTGGCGATGTCGCGGAAGACCAGGCGGATGTCGCCGGTGCCGCCTTTGTAGGCCTTGGCCTGCGTGGTCTCGGCGATGCGCTTCAGCACATCGCTGGCGGCATCCTTGCCGTAGGCGATGGTGAAGATGCGGATCGCCCCGCCGCTTTCGGGACCGGGGTCGATGCGTGTCAGCAGGGTCTCCAGCGTCGTCGTGCTGGTTGTGTCGGCGCCATCCGACAGCACGACGATAGCCTTGATCGCCCCCTGGTCGGGATCGGCCTGCAAGGCGGTGAAGGCCTGCAGCACGGCATCGTTGAGCGCCGTCTTGCCGGAGGCGATGAGGCCGCCGACCTGGGCCATCGACTGCGCCTTGGCGCTGGCCAGCGGCAGGTTCTGGCCGAGCCACTGCGGCGTGCTGCTGAAGGTCATCAGCGACAGGCGGTCGCCAGGGTTGAGCAGGCCGAGGAATTCGACAGCACCGTCGCGAGCGGCAGCGATCTTGCCGTCCTCCTCCATCGAACCGCTGGTGTCGAGCACCAGCGCCACATGCGCCGGCTTCTTGGCCGAACGCCACAGCGTGATGGCGGCCGCGATGACCTCGGCACTTGGCGTCTCCAAGGTGGTGCTCGGTTCCTGGGGATCCGCTCCGTGCGCCGCATCGATCGGGGCTGCCACCGCCACCTCGACGGCGGCCGGACGGAAGCCGAAGCGCAGGGCGGCCTCCTGCTGCGGCCGTTCAAGAAGGAACTTCAGGTAGGCCTGGGCGGCTTGACGGCGTTCGCCAGTCACCCACGGACGCTCGACGATGCCGGTGGGATGGTCGCTCCAGAAGGTGCCTTCCTTGGGATAGATCGCGACCACCGGGAACGACGGCTTGGGGGTCGCGGCGTTGGCCTCGATCACCAGGTTCTCGTACAGCACGGCGGCGGAGAGGTAGCCTGGCCCGCCCGCGAACATGCGCTTGGCGAAGAAGCCGGTCGAGGATCCGTAGTGCACGACGGCGCGCTCGATGCCCTGCACAAAGGTGGCGACGGCGGGGGCTGACACATCAGCAGTAGTCAATCCGCCCTGCTTGCCTGCCCCGGCATAGACCTCAGCCAGAAGCGTCTGCAGGCCGGAGTTGGAAAATTCGGGATGGGTGTGGCCGAAACGGAAGCGTCCCCACTGCGGTTGGCCCTTGGAGGCCCAACCCTGCGGGTGCTGCGCCAGAGCGAGGATGTCGCCCCAGCCGATGCGCTCACGCGGCCAGCCCAGGGCCTCGGCCATCGGCTTCCACATCGCGATGACCACCGGCGACAGCACCACATTCTCGGTCTTGGCGACCAGATCGCCGCCGGTCGCGGCGCGGCTCTGGGCATTGGCCAGGGTGATGAAGGCGGCCGAAGCCGGGCTGACCAGATCAGCCTGGTCGCGGCCGGCGAGGACATCGTCGATCAGTTCGCCGCTGCCCTTGGCCACCGCCTCGACATGCACCGGCTTTCCGGCCACCTGCACGCGGCGGGCGTTGAAGTCCGTGGTCACCGCCTCCAGCCAGGCCTGCTTCTCCGAACCGTACACGATGCGGATGGTCAACGCATCGGCGGGTGCGGCTTGCACGGCGGGTTCGCTGGGAGCCACCGGGGCCTCCGAGGGCCCGGACCAGAACATGGCGATGACAATGGCAACGATGATGAGAACGAAGATTGCCTTCATGCCCGGAAGCATGTGCAGTTTGCATTAAGGCCGTGTGAATTCTGGCTGAGGCTCAGTTTCAGCGTGCGTAGCGAGCGACGAAGGCCGCGACATCGTCCAATTCGCTGAGACGACTGGCAATGGTTGCGTGATCCCACTCCCACCAGGCGATGCGCAGCAGGGCGGCGCAGATCGCGTCGTCGAAGCGCCGACGCAACGGCCGGGCGGGGACGCCGACCACGATGGTGTAAGGCGCGACATCCTTCGTCACCACCGCCCCCGCGCCGACGACGGAGCCCGTGCCGATCTCGACCCCGGCCATGACCGTGGCGCCATGGCCGATCCACACATCGTGGCCGATGCGCACGCGCTGCTCGGCCCGCCAGGAGAAGAAGGCGGCGTCATCGGCGCCGAAGCCGTACTGCGCCCTGCGATAGGTGCAGTGGTGCTGCGTCACCCGGCCCATCGGATGGTCGCCAGGATTGATCCGGGTCGCCGCCGCGATCGAGGTGAAACGACCGATGTCGGTGGACATGATGTCGCTGTCGCCGGCGACATAGCTGTAGTCGTCGAGCGTGCTGTCGATCAGCTTCGTCCCCGGCATCAGTTCGGTCCAGCGGCCGAGGCGTGAACCGCGCACGACGCAGCCGGGCCTGATGCACGGCAGTTCGGACAGCGCGTCGGTGCGCCACAGGCCGGGGCCTTCGGGAAAGCGGATATCAGACATCGATCACTTGTCCGTCCTGGGCGACACCGACGCCCTCGGGCAGGTTGCCGCCCGCATCCAGCCAGGTCTGCATGCCATGCCCGATGTGGATGAGCAGCGCGCGTCGGGCGCCGCTGGCGGTGATGGCCGCCAGGCTGGCCGGCACATCGCCATGGCCCTTGAGCGGGGCCCGCGCCACGCCGGGGGCGAAGGTGGTGTCGAGACACAGCAGGTCGCAGGGATGCGCCGCCAGCCAGGCCAGCGATGCAGCCGGAATGCCATAGGTGTCGGTCAGCCAGGCCAGCCGCCGGCCCCCTGCCTCGACCGCCCAGCCATACACCGGGATCGGGTGGTTGAGCGGCAGGGCGGTGCACACCGCCTCGCCCAGCCGCACGCTGGCGAAGGGCTCGACCTGACGCACCCGCGCCGGCTTGGGAAAGATGTCCACCCCGGGGGTGCCGACAGCGCCGATCTCGACCCCGTCGTCCGGCCCCCAGGCACGGGCCGAGAACTCCTCGCGCCGGCCGGCGTGGTCGCTGTGGTAATGCGTCAGCAGCAGTCCGTGGCAGTCGAAGCCGCCACAGCCGGTGTCGATCGCCAGACACGCCTCGGCCGCCTCGATGCGCGCGCAGGTGTTGGCCCGCGCCGGGCCGTTTCCGGCACGGGCGCGGACGCAGGCGCAGGCCGGATCGCTGCAATCGGCGCGCGGGATGCCTGAGGCATCGCCGCTGCCCAGGATGCTCAGACGCATGCCAGACGATCCACCGTATCGAGCACCTTGCGTCCGGCGACCAGTGCGGTCTCGACCCGGCCCTCGCGCACCAGCAGCAGATCGGCCCGCCGGCCGACGACGATCTCACCGCGATCGGACAGCCCTGCCGAACGCGCTGGTCCGGAGGAGGCCAGGCGCACCGCGTCGGGCAGCGACAGCGGCGAGATCTCCGGCAGACGCAACACCGCCGCAAGCAGGCTGGGCGGGTGGTAGTCGGCGCACAGCCCGGTGCAGGCGCCAGCCAGGATCACATCGAGGGCGCGGACATTGCCGCTGGCGCTGCGGCCGCGCAGCACGTTGGGCGAGCCGAACAGGGTGACCATGCCGGCGGCGACCGCAGCCTGGGCTGCGGCCAGGCCGATCGGGAACTCGCTGATCGTCACACCCAAGGCGGCCATCTCTGCGACCTTCTCCGGCGTATCGTCGTCGTGGCTGGCCAGGGCGATCGCCCGCGCCCGCGCCAGGGCGGCAAGGCGGGCCATGCGGCCCGGCGCCAAGCGCCGCGATTCCACCTTGGCCGAGCCGATGCGCACCGCCTCGGCCTCCGAGACATGGTAGGTGCGGGTCATGTAGGCGACATAGGCCGCCAGGTCGCCGAACTGGCCCTGACCGGGCGAGTGGTCCATGAACGACAGCAGCTCGATCTGGCCGTCCGCGATCAGTGACGCCAGCGGCGCCTCGCTCCCGTCATCGGTGACCTCGAAGCGCGCGTGCACCTTGTGGTCGACCAGGCCGCGGAAGTTGCGCACCTCGCGCACCACCGCACTGGCGACTCCGGGGTCACGCACACCCCACTCGCCGCCCGCGAAGCTGATCGCGTGGTACACCGTGGTGATGCCGGCGTTGAGATTGCGCCGGTCACTGTTGGCCAGGGCGAAACCATGCTCGAAGGCGACCTTCGGGCGCGGCTCGACTTCCTTCTCCAGGGCGTCGCAGTGCAGGTCGATGAGGCCAGGCAGGCACAGGGCGCCGTCGCCGTCGATCTCCTGGTCGATGGACGGCGCCACCGGGCAAAGGGCGGCGATTCGACCATCCTCGATGAGAAGCGATCCGTCGCGCACCACGCTGTCGGGGGTGACGATGTCGATGGCAGTGATCAAGCGGCGCATGGGACCTCGGTCGGGCGTTTGAGGGTGACCACCGTGTCGGCCAGGGCAGCGACCAGGGCGGGATCATGGAAGATGGCGAGGATGGCGACGCCATCGCACTTGGCGGCGCGGATCGCCGCGACGACCAGTTCGGCCGAGCGCTGGTCGAGACTGGCGGTCGGTTCGTCGAGCATCAGCAGACGAGGGCGATGGACGAGACCGCGTGCCAGGTTGACACGCTGGCGTTCGCCGCCGCTGAAGGTCGCCGGCGGCACGTCCCACAGCCGCCCCGGCAGGTCGAGCTCGCGCAGGCGCAGGCGAGCCGCCTCGCGTGCCACCTCGCGATCCTCGCCAAGGGCGACGAGTGGCGCTGCGACCACATCGACGGTCGACTGGCGCGGCAGGCAGTGCAGGAACTGCGTGACATAGCTGATGTCGCGACGGCGGGCGCGCAACGCGGCGTGCTCATCGCACGCCGCCAGGTCGAGGTCGGTATCCCCGTGCAGGACGATGCTGCCGGCCTGCGGCAGGTAGGTGCGGTACACGCACTTCAGCACCGAACTCTTGCCGGCGCCGCTCGGCCCGACCAGCGCGGTCAGTTGCCCGGCGCAGACCGTGAACGAGGCGTCGTAGGCGCTCGGGATCGACTTGCCCTGATGGTGCAGGGTGAAGGACTTGGACAGGCCGGAGACGGTCAGGACGGCGAGGCCAGCTTTGGGCTTTGAGCTTTGAGCTTTGAGCCCACAGGGCAGCGCAGGTGCGATTGGGGATGAGGATTGAGGCATGCTCGGTCTTCGTTGGGGTTCGAACTCAAAGCTCAAAGCTTAAAGCTCTAAGCTATAAGGCGCTCATCACCAGTTGCTGGGTGTAGGGATGCTGCGGATCCTCAAGGATCTGGTCGGTAAGGCCCGCCTCGACGACGCGGCCGTGGCGCAGCACGATGGTCCGCCCGGCAAGCAGGCGGACGACCCCGAGGTCGTGCGTGACGACGATCATCGCCACGCCCAGCTCGCGCTGGATCTCAAGGATGAGATCGAGGATGCGCGCCTGCACCGAGAGGTCGAGGCCAGTGGTCACCTCGTCGAGAAAGAGCAGTTCCGGCTTGGGGGCGAGAGCGCGTGCGATCTGCAGCCGCTGCTGCATGCCGCCACTGAACTGGCCGGGCTGATGGTCGATGCGCGCGCGTGGCACCTCGGTGCGGTCGAGCAGGCCGAGGGCGGTCTCGCGGATCGTCTGGAAACGCCGCTCGCCGCCGCACAGCAGGCGCTCAGCGATGTTGCCGCCGGCGCTGACCCCGAAGTTCAGGCCGAGGTGCGGGTTCTGGAAGACCATGCCGAAACGCGTATCGCGCAGCCGTCGCGCCTCCGCCTCATCGACCGCGACGAGATCGTGGCGTCGGCCGTCGCCCTCGCGGAACCACGCCGAACCGGCACTCGCGCGGTCATCGAGGTGCAGCAGCTTCACCACGCTGCTCTTGCCGCTGCCGCTCTCACCCATGACACCGAGGATCTCGCCCGGCCACAGGTCGAAGCTGATGTCGGCGACTGCGACCACTGAGCCGCAGGAGGGACAGACATTGCGTCCGGCCGCGTCGCCGGTCAGGCGCACGCAGTCGGCGCAGCCGCGCCCGTGGATACGGGTCAGGCCGGCGACCGAGAGGACGGGGGTCTCATGCACCATCGGGATATCCTTGCCGCTCGGCGCAGCGGTCCTGGTCGTTGCACAGCCAGCGCGGCGGGGCGCCGACCTGGGGGATCTCGTCGAGGAAGGTGTCCGTGGCACCGCAGGTCGCGCAGGCATGGCGTGAGCAGTCAGTAGCACGGAAGCCTTCAACCGCGAAGGGGATGTCATCGAAGGCGAGTGGCACGACCTCGGTGAAGGGCGGGACGGCGTAGAGCTTCTTCTCACGTCCGGCGCCGAACAGATGCGCAACCGGGCTGCAGTGCAGCTTGGGCAGATCCCAGCGCGGGATCGGCGATGGATCGATGATGTAACGGCCGGCGACGCGGGCCGGGTAGCGGTTGCTGATCGACACCTCGCGGAAGCGCACCACATCCTCGTACAGCTTCACCCACAGCCGCGCGTAGTCGCCGTGGGCGTGGCAGCGCCGCCGCTTTGCCTCGCTCGGCTCGACGATCTGCAGCGGATCGGGGTAGGGCACCTGGTAGATCATCATCTGACCCGGCGCCAACTGGCGCTCCGGCACGCGATGCCGGGTCTGGATGAGCGTCGCCTCCGCGGTGCGGGTGGTGGTCGCTAGGCCGGGGCACGAGGCGGTGATGAAGCGGCGCAGGTTGACTGCGTTCACCGAGTCGTCGGCACCCTGGTCGATGACCTTGAGCCGGTCCTGCGGCACGGCCAGGGCCAGGGTCAGCTGCATGCCGCCGGTGCCGAAGCCGCGCGCGATCGGCATCTCGCGGCTGGCATAGGGCACCTGATAGCCGGGGATGGCCAGTGCCTTGAGCATGCCACGGCGCATCTCGCGCACGGCGAAGTCGTCGAGGAAACCGAAGCGGTCGCAGCTGGAGGCTGGACGCTGGAGGCTGGAGGCTGGACTCATTGCACTTCCTTCAGCTTCGCGGCGCTGGTGCGGATGTTTTCCAGATCGCTCTGGAAGGTCACGTAGTGCGGCAGCTTGTAGTGGCTGCAGAAGCCCATCGCCTCGATGCCATCGACATGGCAGACGACGAATTCGGGATCCTCGGCCGGATGGCGCGCCCCGCGCTCATCCCCCGAGAGCATGGCGCGGTCGCACATCGCCATGGCGATGGCCTTGACCTCGTTGTGGCCGAAGCAGCCGCCGTAGCCGAGCAGGATGCGCGGTGCGTGGCGACGATCTCGCACTCGGTCACCAGCACCTCGCCCGCCTCGACCGGCTCGCCGGTCAGCGGATGCGGCAGCCTGACCGGCAGGTAGCCGACGCGCAGTTCGGCGACGGTGGGATGCAGGTAGCCGTAGCCGCGCATGGTGGTGTAGGCCATGGTCAGCACGCCGCCGGTCTCGCCGCGCGTCAGGTGGGCGAGGCGGGCCGGGCGCGGGATCGGGAAGGCGACCGGGGCGCGGGTGATGTCCACCGCCGGCTGCGGCGCACCGACCTCCTGCAGCAATCCCTGCACACGCAGGCCCTCGACCACCTTGGGGAAGTCCTCGGCCTGGGCCACAACCTCGCTGCCGAACGAGCGCGCCGCGGCGCGGAAGGCCTCGGGATCCTCGTCGAGCAGATCGAGGCGGAACAGGCGCTGCAGGTAGTCGGTGCTGGGGCCCAGCCGCTGGCCGCCGGGGATCTCCTTGAAGGCCGAGGAGACGCGCCGGATCAGCCGCAACTGCGACCCGCTGTGCGCCGCGCTTTCGCCCAGGCGCGGCAGGTTGCTGCGATGTGCACGCAGGATGAAGGCGGCCTCCAGGGGGTCGCCATGCGCCTGCTTGATCGCCAGGGCGGCGAGCTGCGGATCGTAGAGCCCGCCCTCACCCATGACGCGATCGACCAGCAGGCGCAGCTGGTGGCGGATGGCGTCGACGCTGAGCGGATCGCCAGGATCGGCGCCCGGTTCGGTGGCGCCGGCACGCAACGCATCGAGGGAACGGATGGCCTCGGCGATAGCCGCCTCGCCACCACGGACTGCGACATAGCCCATGTCAGAACTCCACGACGCTGGAACGGGGGATGCAGGCGATGCGGCGTGCATCGCATAGGATGAGATCGATACCCAGAGGCGGAGCGCACCAGGCGGCGCGGGCCTGCCACCAGCCCGGATCAACACCGAGTACGCGCAGTTCCGCGCTGCCGTCCACGCCTGGGCCGGACAGCCGCAGCGCCGGACCCTCGCCGACCGCCTGGCAGTCGAGCACGATGGTCGCGCCTCGTTCTGGAGTGAGCAGTTCGCCACGGCAGGGAGCAAGGCCATCCGGAGCGCGCGTCGCATCGGCCAGGACGAAGGCCGCCGCGTCAGCCGCTGTCTGCTGTGCCCCCAACCGGGACAGGTCGCCATCATCCAGCAGCGCGTGCGCATCGTGCACCGTGGTCGCGCTGTCGCACAGCGCGGCGAGCACGGTCAGGCGCGCACGGGACCCGCCGCTCCACTCGGCCAGCTCGGCGATCGTGCCAGGCCGTGCCCAGGCGTCGAAGAGCAGGCGAAAGGCTTGACGCTGGCCGGCTGCGGTCCACGGATGGTCGAGCGTGATCATTGGTCCTCCTGCCCGAGTTCACTGAAATCGACGCGGGTGCTGGCGAGGATGCCGGCCCTGGCGCAATCGGATTCGCGGCGCGTCGCGGCCCCGGCCGCACGCAGGCGTTCGACCTCGTCGGCCCCAGGCCAGCCGGCCCGGGCCACCGCATCGCACACCGCCGCCGCGACCGCCAGTTCGCGGTCGGCATGCAGCAGGATCGCGCCACCGCGCGCCACGCCGCGTTGCACATCGTGCAACGCCACGCAGGCCTGGCCGACCGGCACCTCGCCGAGGAACCAGTGGTCGCGGCGCACCGGCTCCTGGAGCTGAAGCAGCCACAGGCCCTGCTGTGGAACGCTCAACTGTTCGATGCGCCGGCCTTCGCCAAGCGCTGCGGCGAGGGACAGCACCGCTTCACGCGGCACCAGGGAGAGGTCGGCGTCAGCCATGCGGGATGTCCTCGTGGTCGATGACCAGTTCCAGACGGTCGGCGCGGATGCTGCTGACCGCGTACTCGAAGGGCCGGCCGGTCGCCGTGTCATAGTTGATGGTGCGCAGGCGCAGGACCGGATGCTGCGGCGCCATGCGCAGTTGGCGGGCGACCGCGGCCAGGGGCAGGGTCGCGGCGATCGCTGTGCTGCGACGCACCGGCTGCACGCCATAGCGACTGGTCAGCAGCGCATGCAGCGATCCGCCCTGGTAGGCCGCGGCCAGACCGGGAAAGGGGCCGAGCGGCAGCCAGTGCTCGATCACGCTCACCGGGGCCGCCTCCACCTCTCGCAGGGTGGTGAGGCGCCACACCGTATTGCCCTCAGCCAGCTTGAGCGCCTGCGCGACCTCGCGTTCGGCCGGTTCGCACTGCGCTCCCAGCAGCCGGCCGGTCGAGGCGCGGCCGGCGGCAGCAAGATTATCGCTGAAGCGGGCCTGCGCATGCAGTGGATAGGCGAGCGGCGGATCGAGTACGAAGGTGCCCAGACCCCGCCGGCGCTCCAGCACGCCCTGCACCTCCAGCAGATCGATGGCATGACGCAGGGTGTGGCGGTTGACGCCGAAGCGCTCTGCCAGTTCCGGCTCGGGCGGAAGGCGGTCTCCCGGCACATGGCGATAGCGGACCTCGGCCGCCAGGCGCTCGGCGACCTGCAGGTAGATCGCACGCGGACCATCGCGCTCGATCGCGTCGTCTGGATGTCTAGACGACGGTTCGCCCATAACCATGTCGATCACGGCACGATGCTGAAGGAGATGCCGTGCGGTGCGAAGCCGAGGCGGCGGTAGAAGCGGTGCGCCTCCAGGCGGCGGCCGTTGCTGGACAGGGCCAGCTTGTAGCAGCCAGCCTCGCGCGCCCGCTCCATGGCGTGGCGCATCATCGCCTCGCCGAGGCGTCCGCCACGCGCCTCGCTCGCCACCACCACGCTCTCGACGATGGCCGAGGGGCTGCCGGCGTGGCACAGGTTGTCCATGATCAGCAGGGTGTAGGTGCCGACCGGCGTGCCGTCGCGTTCGGCGACCCACACCCACATGCGCGGCAGGGCTTGCATGCGGGCAAAGATCTCGCGCGCCCGCGGCAGGGGTAGCGGCTCCTCGTTGGGGCCGAGTTCCTGCAGCAGCGACAGGATCACCGGCAGGTCGGACTCGGTGGCGCGACGGACTGCCACCTGGGACAGGGTCGCGGGGAGGGCTGCGTTCATGCTTCGTAGGATGACCACGATGCATGAATCCTGCGTGAAGAACCGGTCAGCGCAGAGGAGGTCGGACGGTGGTCCATCCGGACCGGACGGCCGGCCGCGCTGCCTACTTCGGCCTGCCGCATGGACTTGCGGTCCTTCCCCCTTCCGGAAGCCGCCTCGACATCCACCTCGCGGCCGGGAACAGCGATGATTCACACGCGCTTGGCCATGGATTCACGGAAACTTCCCGGACCGGGCGAGCATCCCCGGCATGTCCATAACCGTCCGCCGCCTCAGCAAGCGTTTCCGCAGCAACGGGCGCGCCTGCTGCGCCCTCGACCAGATCGACCTCGACATCGCCGATGGCGAGATGGTCGCCCTGATCGGCCCCAGCGGCTCGGGCAAGAGCACGCTGATGCGCCATATCGCAGGCCTCGTCGCCGGCGACCCCGGCGAGGGCGATGTGCTGTTCGATGGCCGGCCGGTGCAGTCGGGTGGACGCATCAGCCGCGAGATCCGCGAACTGCGCTGCCGCATCGGCTTCATCTTCCAGCAATTCAACCTGGTTGGACGCCTCGATGTGCTGACCAATGTGCTGGCCGGCGCCATCCACCGCCACCCCATGTGGCGGACCCTGGCTGGCGTGTACCCGATGCAGGAACGCCTCGCCGCGATGCACTGCCTCGAACGCGTCGGCATGGATGACAAGGCGGCGCAGCGGGCCAGCACCCTGTCCGGCGGCCAGCAGCAGCGCGTCGCCATCGCCCGCGCCATGCTGCAGGGCGCGAGGACCATCCTGGCCGATGAACCGATCGCCTCGCTCGACCCGTCCTCGGCACGACGGGTCATGGAGACCCTGGCGCGCATCAACAGCGAGGATCGCACGACGGTGGTCGTCTCGCTACACCAGGTCGAATACGCCCGCAGCTTCTGCTCGCGCGCCATCGCGTTGCGCGCCGGCAAGGTGGTCTTCGACGGCCCGGCCACCGATCTCACCGACGACCGCCTGCTGGCGATCTACCACCATCGCCTCGATGGCGAGGACGGCCCCAGCAGCAGTCCGAGCGGTCCTGCCGCACCGGTCGTGGCCGCCGCGCCCGAACCCGAACCAGCCTTCGCCTGAACACAACCCCCCAGGAGTCCACCGTGATCCGTATCCTCGCCAGCTTCCTGCTCGTCGTGGCCGCCAGCGCCGCCGAGCTCACCGAACTCACCTTCGGCATCATCGCCACGGAGAGCACCCAGAACCTGAAGAAGGACTGGGATCCGGTCCGCGCCGACATGGAGAAGGCCCTCGGCATGCCGGTGAAGCTGTTCTTCGCCCCCGACTACAGCGGCGTCATCGAGGCGATGCGGTTCAACAAGGCGCAGGCCGGCTGGTTCGGCAACAAGAGCGCCATCGATGTCGTCGACCGCGCCGGCGGTGAGGTGTTCTGCCAGGTCGTCGATGGCGACGGCAACCAGGGCTACAACTCCTTGATCATCGTACATCGGGACAACCCCATCAACACCCTGGAAGAACTGCACAAGGCCGGCGGCGGCATGACCTTCTCAATGGGCGACCCGCAGAGCACCTCAGGCACTCTTGTCCCCGGCTACCACGCCTTCGGCAAGTTCGGCCTCGACCCGTTCAAGCTCTTCAAGAACTGTCGGGCCGGCAATCACGAGAGCAACGCCCTCTCCGTCGCCTCCAAGGTCGTCGATGGCAGCACCTTCAACACTGAGGCCATGTTCCATCTGGAACGCAAGCACCCTGAAAAGGCCGCCCAGCTCAAGGTCATCTGGAAGAGCGTGCTCATTGCCAGCGACCCGATGTGCGTTCGGGTCGATCTCGATCCCGGAGTGAAAGCCAAGCTGCGCAACTTCATGCTCGGGTATGGCATGACTCCCGAGGGCAAGGCCAAGCTCGCCACCCTCAAGATGAGCGGCTTCAAGCCGAGCGACAACAACCAGCTCCTGCCCTACCGCCACCTGGGCGCGCTGAAGGACAAGTCCAAGCTGCAGGCCGACGACAAGATCCCGGCCGCGGAGAAGGCTGGCAAGATCGCCGAGCTGGACAAGAAGATCGCCGACCTCGAGGCCAAGATGGCCGAGGTCGCCAAACAGGCGAAATAACAGCTCAGGGGCTCTGCCCCTGCGGCCCTGCGGGCCTGTCCCCGCTGCCTTTGTCACAGCTCGGTTTTGTCGCTAGCGCTCCAAAACCGTGGGCGGATGGGCTGCGCCCATTGTATCCGCCCACCGCTGTTCGGCGGCAGTACCGTCGCTGCGCGACGGGGACCCCGGACCCTGCGCAGGCCGTAGTCAAACTTCCTGGCGGCATTCCCGGAACATACGGGATGCCGCCAGGTCTTTTCCCTTCTTAGGCCCATCATGACCGTAGCGACCATCCCCCAGCCACCGAAGCGCAGCGTCAAGACGACGGTGCTGCAGGGCATCGCACTCTTCGCCTTCATCGCCCTGATGGCGTGGGCCTGGCAGGGCGCCGAGATGCGCCCGATCGAACTGTTCAGCAACCTCGGCAACAGCATGGTGTTCGCCAAGGACTTCGTTAATCCCAACTTCACCGATTGGCGCTTCTATCTGCAGGAGATGGTGGTCACGGTGCAGATCGCGCTGTGGGGCACCCTGCTGGCGGTGGTCGCCGCGGTGCCGCTCGGCCTGATGGCGGCCGAGAACATCAGCCCGTGGTGGATCCGCCACCCGACCCGCCGCTTCCTCGACTGCTGCCGGGCGATCAACGAGATGATCTTCGCACTGCTCTTCGTCGTCGCGGTCGGCCTCGGCCCCTTCGCCGGCGTCCTCGCCCTGTTCGTCCACACCAGCGGCATCCTCGGCAAGCTGTTCAGCGAGGTGGTCGAAGCGATCGACCCGCGTCCGGTCGAGGGCATCCGCGCCACCGGCGCCAACCACCTTGAGGAGATCGCCTACGGCGTCATCCCGCAGGTCATGCCCATGTGGGTCAGCTATGCCCTGTACCGCTTCGAGTCCAATGTCCGCGCCGCCAGCGTGGTCGGCATGGTCGGGGCCGGTGGCATCGGCGTGGTGCTGTGGGACAACATGCGCAGCTTCTATTACGCCGAGACCGCCGCCGTGCTGCTGATCATCATTCTGACGGTGGTGGTGATCGATGTCGCCAGCGCCCAGATCCGCCGGCTGAGCATCTGAGTCTGCGCGATCGCAGCCTGGCGTTCCGGCTGGGCCTGGCCCAGACCATCGCCTGGGCATCGACCTACTACCTGCCCGCCGTGGCCGCCACCGACATGGCGCAGGACCTGCTCCTGACGCCGGCGTGGATCTTCGCCGGATTGTCGCTGGCCCTTGTCGTAGCGGCGCTGGTCGGCCCGTGGTCGGGGGCGATCATCGATCGTTGGGGCGGCCGGCCGGTGCTGGTGGGGACCAACCTGCTCTTCGCCCTCGGCCTCGCCCTGCTGGCGCTTTGCCAGGGACCATTGTCCCTCCTGGCGGCCTGGAGCGTGCTCGGCCTGGCGATGGGTGCCGGACTCTACGAGGGCGCCTTCGCCGCCGTGGTCCGCCTGCGCGGCCGGGAGTCGCGGCGCGCGATCACCGGCATCACACTGATCGCGGGTTTCGCCAGCACGGTCGGTTGGCCGCTGACCGCCTGGATGATCGGCGAGGCCGGTTGGCGCGGAGCCTGCCTCGGCTGGCTCGCCGTGCATCTGCTGATCGCCCTGCCCCTGCACCTGTCGCTGACCGCCCCGGCATCACCACCTGTGCCCCCTGACCCGGTGCCGCTCGACGGGGCGGAACCGGCGCGCCGCCGCCGCATCGCCATCCTGCTGGCGATCAGCTTCGCGGTCACTTGGTTCACCAGCACGGCGATGGCCGCGCACCTGCCGCGCCTGCTGCAGGAGGGCGGTCTGTCCGCGGGTGCGGCCCTGGCCTGCGCCATGCTGGTGGGACCGGCCCAGGTCGCAGCGCGCATCCTGGAGTTCAGCCTGCTTGATCGCCTGCACCCGTTGCTGCCGGCCCGTCTCGCGAGTGCCGCGCATAGCGTCGGCGGCTTGGCGTTCCTCGTCTGCGGTGGTCCGCTAGCCGCCGTGTTCGCCATCCTGCACGGTGCCGGGAACGGCATCCTGACCATCGCCAAGGGGACGCTGCCGCTGGTGCTGCTCGGACCGGCCGGCTATGGCGCGCGGCAGGGCTTGCTGATGGCCCCGGCGCGCATCGGCCAAGCCGCCGCGCCGCTGCTCACCGGGCTGGCTCTTGATGCCTGGGGCGTCGGGGCCTTATGGCTGACCATCGGGCTTGGCGTCCTCGGCACCTGGGTCCTACTCCTGGTGAAGGATGATCAGCGCACCGCCTCGGCGATGACCTCGTAGAGCCGTTCGCGCAGCGGTGGGCCCCAGCCCCAGCCGTTGGCCGAACCCTGGCCGAGCAGGATGGTGAAGGCGAGGCGGCCAGTGCGCCCTTCGACATACCCGGCCAGGCAGCTGGCGCTCGCCAGGGTGCCGGTCTTGACCTTGCCGGTGACGCCGGCGTGCGGCTTGTCCTTGAGACTGGTCGCCAGCACGGCACCCAGCGGCTGCGCGTCCATGCTGGCGAGCAGCCGGCACAGCGCGCGCGCCGAGGCGACGTTGCCGTAGCTCAGTCCGCTGCCGTCGAGCACGACACCACCGACCGCGTCCTCGCCCATGAGCGGCGCGCACAGTTCGCGCACCGCGCGGGCGCCGGCCGCCACCGAGCCCTCACGCGCCCGGCGCAGGCCGATGATGCGCAGGATCTGCTCGCCGTAGAAGTTCTGGCTGCGCTGGTTGAGCAGGTTGAGGGCCGGAATCAGCGGGCTGCGGTGATCGATGAGCATCGGCCCCAGGCGCGGATCAACCGCCCCGAGCTTCACTTCGCCGCCTAGGACGATTCCGGCATCGGCGAGTACGGCGGCGAAGGCGTCGCCGGCCAGCAGGTCGGGGTCCTGATGGATCGCGACCGGAAACCACGAGGTCGTCTTGGCATAGCTGCCCGAGACCGTGATGGTGTTGGAATCCGGCGCGCGATCGACCAGGAAGCGGGCGTCGCCCGATCCGGAGACGGTGCGTGTGCGGTTGACCACGGTGATGCGCGGGCTGCGCGGCCGCGTCTCGATGCGGCAGGGCTGACCGGGCGCGGTGGGCACGGCACGCACATCGATACAGTTGTCGTTATAGGCGAAGGCGCTGGCCGGGGCGCTGAACCACTTGGTCAGGTTGCCGCCCTCGGTGGGATAGGTGGTCGGCCGGATCGGCCCACGGAACAGGCGGTTGTCCACCACCAGGTCGCCATCGATGCGCTGGATGCCCGCCGCCCGCACGCGCTCGGCCCAGGCGCGCAGGCAGCGCTCGGGATCGCCCTGCCAGAAGTGCTCGTCGATGGTCGGGTCGCCACCACCGATGACGCCGAGACCAGGCACCGCGCCGCCGCGTACGGTACCGAGTGCGTAGACCCGGGTGACGAATTCGAAGCGGGGGCCCAGTACGCTGAGGGCCGCTGCGCTGACCAGCAGCTTGGTGGTCGAGGCGAGGCGCAGCGGGGCGGGATCGCCGGCCAGCGCCACCCAGGTGCGCGCACGACAGTCCCACACCGCGACCGCCGCTTCGCCGCCGCGCGGGACCTCGGCTAGGGCCGTTCGGACCCGTCCGTCGAGTTCAACCGCAGCCAGGGAGGCGCAGAGGGCCAGAAACAGCAGGGGGCGCAGCACGATGGCATGTTCATGCCGGTCTGGCGTCGGGCAACCCCGGGGCCGGCCCGAGGCAGGCTCGCTCATGGCGCCTTCACATTTCATTCATATACGGGACGAAGATGGCAGCCTCACAACCCTCCCCTGGAGTGCTCATGTCCCGGACCCCCTTCGCCTGCGCCGGCATCCTCGTCGCCGCCTGCTCCGTCAACCTCTCGGCCGCCGTCGAGCTCGACCCCAAGCTGGCCGAGTACACCAAGGTCGCCGGCGTCAGTGGCAACATCAACTCGATCGGCTCGGACACGCTCAACAACCTCATGACCCTGTGGGCCGAGGGATTCGCTGAGTACTACCCCAACGTCAACATCCAGATCGAAGGCAAGGGCTCGACCACCGCGCCCCCCGCCCTGATCGAAGGCACCTCGCAGCTCGGCCCCATGAGTCGCGCGATGAGCTCCAAGGAGATCGACGCCTTCGAGAAGAAGTACGGCTACAAGCCGACCGGCATCAAGGTGGCGATCGACGCCCTCGCCGTGTTCGTGCACAAGGACAACCCGGTCAAGGGCCTCGGCCTCGACCAGGTCGACGCGATCTTCTCGAAGACCCGCAAGCGCGGCTTCGCCAGCGACATCACCGACTGGGGCGTCGTCGCCGGTGAGTGGCAGGGCAAGGCGGTCTCGCTCTACGGCCGCAACTCGGCCTCGGGCACCTACGGCTTCTTCAAGGAGCACACCCTGAAGAAGGGTGACTACAAGCCCACCGTCAAGGAGCAGCCCGGTTCGTCAGCCGTGGTCCAGGGCGTCGCCAGTGACCTCAATGGCATCGGCTACTCGGGCATCGGCTACGTCACCTCCGGCGTCAAGGCCCTGCCGCTCGGCGAGAAGGCCGACGCGCTGGTCGAGCCGACCTACGAGAACTGCCTGTCGAACAAGTATCCGCTCGGCCGCTTCCTGTTCGTCTATGTGAACAAGAAGCCGAATGAGCCGATGCCGACCCTGGTGCACGAGTTCGTGCGCTACATCGAGTCGAAGCAGGGTCAGGAAATCGTCGTCAAGGACGGCTATTTCCCGCTCAAGGCTGAGATGACCCTGACCGGCGGCGGCAAGTAAGCTCCGTCCTCCGCCCCGGAACCAGGTGATGGTTCCGGGGTGGATGCCTTCTTCTCCTCCTCTCCCCGCAACCCGGCGGCCGCATGCCCGATCCCGACCGCTTCCAAACCGCGCGCTCGACCCTGCTGGTCGACCGCTTCATGACCTCCTTCATCAAGGTGGGGGGCTTGGCAATCATCGCCGCGGTATTCGGCATCTTCGTCTTCATCCTGCTTGAGATCCTGCCACTGTTCCAGCAGGCGCAGGTTCGCCCGACCGGAGAACGCCAGGGTCCGCAGGTCGAATCGGTCGCCCTCGGCGTCGACGAATGGGGTGAACTCCCGTTCCTCCTCGCGTCCGACGGCACCCTCCATCTCCTGCCCGCCAGCGGCGCGGGATCCACGGTGCGTCTGCTGCCTGATGGCGAGCAGGCGACCGCCTCCGACTACGACCAGGAGGAGCAATCCCTGGTCATCGGCACCAGCCTCGGCCGCGTTCTCAGTGTCGATCTGAACTATAGTAGTGAACTTCTCGCTGACGGTGCACGGCGCATAGCAGCCAAGCCGGCGGTCATAGCCGAGTACGCCATCGGCGAACCCGGCAAGCCCATCGTCGGCGTCGCCCTGGGCGACTCGAGCGAGGCCAAGATGCTTGCCGTGCTCCAGGATGGCAAGGTCCACGCCAGCATGTTCGAAATCGGATTGGCCGCCTTGGGTGGCAGCGCCGGCAAGGCCGAGAAGCTGTGGAGCAAGGACGTCACCGCCCTGCTGCCCGCGCCGCCCGAGCGCATCCTCGTCGATGATCGCGGCGAAAGCCTCGTGGCTGCAGACAGCCAGGGGCGCATCACGGTGCTCCAGGTCGATGGCGAAGACATGGTAGTCTTCCAGCAGCCGTTCAAGCCCTTCGCCGATCTCGTCGATCCCCGGATTGCCTCCATCGACTTCTTGTTCGGCGACGTCTCCCTGGTCCTGACCGCGCCCAGCGGAGAGAACCGCATCTTCTCGCTGTTCATCGACCCGACCCTGCAGAAGCGGCAGTACGGCAAGACCAAGGACCTGCCGCCGCTGAAGGCCGGCGCCAACGCCTACGCCCACAGCGTCCGCAACAAGTCCTTCCTCCTTGCCGACGGCCACGAGGCCTCGCTGCGCTTTGCCACTGCTGCCACGGTGCGCTGGCAGGGCGCGGTGGACTATGACATCCGCGATGTGGCTATCTCGGGAAAGTATGATCGCATCTTCCTGCTTGATGAGTTCGGTAAACTGCATGATCTTGCACTCAACGACCCGCATCCAGAGTCCGGGTTCAGAGCGTTTTTCGGCAAGGTGTGGTACGAGGGCGGCGATGGGCCCGAGTACTCCTGGCAGAGCAGTGGTTCGACGGATGACTTCGAACCCAAGCTGTCGGTCATCCCGCTGATCGTCGGCACCCTGAAGGGCACCTTCTACGCCATGCTGCTGGCGGTGCCGATCGCCCTGCTGGCGGCGATCTACACGGCGGAATTCATGCGCCCGGCCTTCAAGATCTGGGTCAAGCCGACGATGGAGGTCATGGCCTCGCTACCGTCGGTGGTGCTGGGCTTCCTCGCCGCCCTGTGGCTGGCGCCCCTGCTCGAGGATCGCGTGCCGGCCATCCTCTGCTGCATCGTCGGATTGCCGCTGTCCGCTCTCGGCTTCGGCCTGTTCTGGAGCCGACTCCCCGACCATATCCGCAGCCGCATCCGCCCCGGCTACGAGTTCCTCGCCTTCCTGCCGGTGATGGCCATCGCATTGTACATCTCCTGGTCGCTGGGGCGGCCGATCGAAGCCCTGCTGTTTGGTGGCGACTTCCGCGCCTGGTGGCCGCAGGCGACCGGTGCCAGCTTCGAGCAGCGCAACAGCTTGGTGGTCGGCTTCATGATGGGCTTCGCCGTCATCCCCATCCTCTTCACCATCGTCGAAGATGCGCTCAGCAATGTGCCCGCCGCCCTGCGCTCGGGCTCGCTGGCACTCGGCGCCAGCCGCTGGCAGACCGCCATGCGCATCGTCGTGCCGACCGCCTCGGCCGGCATCCTCTCGGCGATCATGATCGGTCTCGGCCGCGCGGTCGGCGAGACCATGATCGTGGTCATGGCGACCGGCAACACTCCAGTGATGGACATGAACATCTTCAACGGCATGCGCACCCTGTCCGCCAACATCGCGGTCGAACTGCCCGAGGCGCCGCACGGCGGCACGCTGTACCGCGCCCTGTTCCTGGGCGCCATGCTGCTGTTCCTGATGACCTTCCTCGTCAACACCTGCGCGGAGGTGCTGCGCCAGCACCTGCGTGAGAAGTACAAGACGGTCTGATCCATGAGCAGCCATCCGATGCCCAAACTCTCGGCCAATGGCCGGCCGGCCGGCGAACCCCTGGTCTGGCTCACCTCGATGGGCTTGGCCGTCGGCCTGACCATGGTCGCCGCCCTGCTGTGGGTGATCGTGGTCAACGGCGCGAGCGTCTTCTGGCCCAAGCGCATCCAGGCCTGGACGGTGCAGACCGACGGTGCGACCCAGACCGTGTGGGGCGAACTGGCGAAGAGCCAGCCCAAGAAGTTCGGCGGCGGCGACGAGATCCAGGTCTTCACCGGCACGCGCGACGCCCTGGGTTCGTCGTTCCGCTACATCGACGCCACCGCGATCACCGCCGTCGAGCAGCCGACCGGCCTGATGGCCATCGAGCGGCTGGAATACGGCGACGCCATCGGCCTGCCGGTGCGCCTGCAACTCGCCGACGGCACGGCGCTGGCTGCGGATGACCCAGCCTTCCGCCCGCGTCTCGCCGCCCTGGTGGCAGAGATCGCCGCCCGCCGCGAGGAGATCTCCGTGATCGAGAAGGGCGAGATCGGCCTCAACTCACGCGAGATCTACCGCAACGACCTGCGTATCAAGGCGGCCAAGCGGCGTGGCACCACCGACCCCCAGGCCGAGGCCGAGATCGTCAAACTCAAGGCCGCCTACGAACTTCTTGCCGCCAAGGCCACAGCCCTGCGCGAAAAGCAGACTGAGAACCGCCTCTTCGTGAAGGTGATGACCGGCAAGGAGCGCCGCATCCCGCTCGGCACCATCGTCGCCTACCACTTCCCCAACGAACTCGGCCTGGGTGGCCGCCTCGCCCTGACCGCCAGCAACCTGTGGGGCTTCCTGACCGAGAACCCACGCGAAGCCAACACCGAGGGCGGTATCTTCCCGGCCATCGTCGGCACCTTCGTGATGACCCTCCTGATGAGCGTGTGCGTGACGCCCTTCGGCGTCCTCGCCGCGATCTACCTGCGCGAATACGCCAAGCAGGGCCCCTTCGTCCGCGCCGTACGCATCGCGATCAACAACCTGGCCGGCGTCCCGTCGATCGTGTTCGGCGTCTTCGGCCTCGGTTTCTTCGTCTACGGCATGGGCGGCAGCATCGACAGCCTGTTCTTCGAGGATCGCCAGCCGACCCCGACCTATGGCACCGGCGGCATCATGTGGGCCGCCGCCACCCTGGCGCTGATGACTGTGCCGGTGGTCATCGTCGCCACCGAGGAGTCGATCGCCGCGGTCGGCCGCGGCGCGCGTGAAGGCTCCCTGGCGCTGGGCGCCTCGAAGTGGCAGACCATCCAGCGCATCGTCCTGCCCGCGGCCGTGCCTGGCATCCTGACCGGCCTGATCCTGGCGATGGCGCGCGGAGCCGGCGAGGTGGCGCCGCTGATGCTGGTCGGCGTGGTCAAGCTGGCCCCCAGCCTGCCGGTCGATGGCCTGTGGAACGACACCGATCTGCTGCCATTCTTCCATCTCGACCAGAAGTTCATGCACCTCGGCTTCCACATCTACGACCTCGGCTTCCAGAGCCCGGACTCGGATGCCGCCAAGCCGATGGTCTTCGCCACCACCTTCTTCCTCATCTGCCTGGTGCTGGTGCTGAACCTCACCGCCATCCTCATGCGCGAGAAGCTGCGCAAGAAGTTCGCCACGGGAGTGTTCTGACATGGCCGCCTGCTCTCTGTTCAGGGGCTTCGCCCCTACGGCCCTTTGGGCCTACCCGCCGGGCTTTGTCGCAGTTCGATTCCGTCGGCATGCCTGCGGAATCGTGGCGGCATCGGCTTCGCCGATTCTATGCCGCCACCACTGCTCGGCGCCCGTGATTTTGACTAACGCCTGCTCGGGAACCTGACTCCATGGCCGCCTTCACCCCCACCACCGCCTTCACCCCCACCACCGCCTCCCCCTCCGCCGCCCTGCCGCAGGCCGCTGGCGACGAAGCGCCCTACACCGGCGATCCGGCATACATCAAGATCGCCAACTACGACTTCTTCTATGGCAAGTCGCAGGCCCTGCATGGCGTGAACATGGACATCCCGGAGCGCCAGGTGACGGCCTTCATCGGCCCCTCGGGCTGCGGCAAGTCCACGCTGCTGCGCAATATCAACCGCATGAACGACCTTGTCGATGGCGCCAACCACCGCGGCGACATCACCGTCGGCGGCAAGACCATCTACGATCCGACGCTGGAGGTGACCAGCCTGCGCAAGCGCATCGGCATGGTCTTCCAGAAGTCCAACCCCTTCCCCAAGTCGATCTTCGAGAATGTCGTCTACGGCCTGCGCACCTCCGGGGTGAACGACGCGCGCGTGCTGGAGGCGGCGTGCGAGGAGGCCCTGCGTGGCGCCGCCCTGTGGGAAGAAGTCAAGGACCGCCTGAACCAGAGCGCTCTCGGCCTGTCCGGCGGCCAGCAACAGCGCCTGTGCATCGCGCGCGCCGTGGCGATCAAGCCTGAGGTCCTGCTCATGGACGAACCGTGCTCGGCCCTGGATCCGATCGCCACCGGCCGGGTCGAGGAGCTGATCCTGGAACTCAAGAAGCTGTTCACCGTCGTCATCGTCACCCACAACATGCAGCAGGCCGCCCGCGTCAGCGACCGCACCGCCTTCTTCTACCTGGGCAAGCTGATCGAATACGACAAGACCCTGACCATCTTCACCAATCCGTCGGTCAAGCAGACCGAGGATTACATTACCGGCCGCTTCGGATAAGACCTCACCATGACCCAACTGCGCCAATTCGAACTCGAGCTCGCCGACCTCAAGCGTTCCCTGGTCGCCATGGGCGACATGGTCGACCACGCCCTGCTGCTGGCGGTGAACGGCATCCAGAGCCCGACCGCCGACATCCGCGAGCGAGCCCGCACTCTCGAGGACGGGATCGATGCTATGGAGACGGTCATCGAAGACCGCTGCCACACCATCATCGCCCTGCAGAATCCGATGGTGCGCGATCTGCGCTTCATCATCTCGGCGATGTCGATCGCCAGTGATCTGGAACAGCTCGGCGACCGCGCTGAGTCGATCAGCAAGCGCGCCCACTACATCGCCTGCCACGGCCGCATCGAGAATCCGCCCGAGCTGGCCCGGCTCGGGTTGCTGACCCACACCATGCTGCGTCAGGCGATGGACGCCTTCGTCACCGGCAACGGCGAGGTTACCCGCAAGGTGATCGAGGAGGAGCCCGAGACCGACAAGTTGACCAAGGCTTGCTATGCCTACCTGCAGGACCGCATGGCCTCCGACACGACCCGGATCAAGGAGTACACCCACATGCTGCGTGCGGTCTCCTCGCTCGAGCAGGTCGGTGATCTCGCCATGGCGATCGCCGAGGAGACGGTGTTCATGCACCAGGCGCAGACGATCCGCCACAACCACGACAACCTGAAGTAAGGAGACGCACCGTGGGCCGCGTCCTGGTCATCGAAGACGAACCCGATCTGCAGGAGCTGCTGCGCTTCAACCTGCAGAAGGAAGGGCACACCGTGACCGTCGCCGGGACCGGCAGCGATGGCCTGCATGAGCTGCGCCGTCAGCCCTTCGACCTGGTCCTGCTCGACCTGATGCTGCCCGACCGCGATGGCCTCGAGGTCTGCCGTATCGTGCGCGGCGACGAATCGCTCAGCGCCATGCCGATCATCATGGTGACGGCCAAGGGCGAGGAGAGCGATGTCGTGCTGGGTCTCGGCATCGGCGCCGATGACTATGTGACCAAGCCCTTCCGCGTGAAGGAGCTGATGGCCCGCATCCGCGTCCGCCTGTCGCGCCACCTCGATGAAGAGCGCGACGCCGAGCGTCGCCGCATCCAGATCGGCGACATGACCATCGATCCGGTGCGCCACCGCGTGCTGATCAAGGACGAGGCGATGCCCCTCACCCTGACCGAATTCAAGCTGCTGCACTTCCTCGCCAGCCACCCTGGCGTGGTCTATGGCCGCTACGATCTGCTCGACCGCATCGGCGATGGCGAGAGCGTGGTCACCGATCGCACGATCGATGTGCATGTGCGCAACCTGCGCAAGAAGCTCGGCGGTTATGAAGATCTGGTGGAGACGGTGCGCGGCGTAGGCTACCGCTTCAGTGAGCTCCCCTGAACCCTCCGGCGGCGCCCACCGCCTCATCGCCACACTGATCGCTGCCGTCGCGCTGCTGACCGTGGCCTTGGCGCTGTGCCTGCCGGCCGCAGCCCCGACCGCGGTCGTCATCCTGGCGATCTTCGCCGCTGTGCTCGGCATCCGCCAGGCGTTCAACCACGCGCGCATCCGCGAGCTGCGTATCGTCGCCACCGCCTACGCCAAGGGCGATATCGAGCGCAGGGTCGCGGTCGCCGGCTTCGATTCCCTGGCCCAGCTCGGCCGCGACCTCAACACCCTGGGCGAACATCTGGCGACCACGCGCACCGCCCTGGAGTCGCAGCGCGGCATGCTCGACGGTGCGCTCGGCAGCCTGAACGAGGGCGTCGCCTGTCTCGACGACCTCGACCGCATCGTCTATGCCAACCCGGCTTGGCGCCATCTCGCCGCCGGCGGCCAGCAGCCGACCGGCGCGGCCTTCTATGAGCAGATCCAGGCCGCCGCCCTCTCGGCTGCCGTGACCAATGCGCGCGGCGGCGGTCGCGCGGACGGCATCGAGTTCGAGCACCGTCGGCGCCGTCTGCGCGCCACCGTGGCCCAGGCCACGCCGACCACCCTGGTCGTCGTGCTGCACGACCTCACCGAGTTGAAACGGCTGGAAGGCGCCCGGCGCGAATTCGTCGCCGCGATCAGCCACGAGCTGAAGACACCGCTCACCGCCATCGCCGGCTTCGCCGAGACCCTGCTCGACGGCACCCTGGAGGAGGACCCGGCAGCGGCCCGCGGCTTCATCGAAAAGATCGCCCGCCATGCCGACCGCCTGACCGTCCTGGTGCGCGATGTGCTGACCCTCAGCCGGTTGGAACAGGGCGCCTGGGAGGTGCATCCCGGGCCGCTGCAGATCCCCGAGATCGTGCAGCAGCTCGTAGAAGAACAGGTGCAGGCCGCCAATACCCGCCAGGTCCGCCTGGTCATCGATGGTCCCGCCCAGCTTGCCGCGACCACCGACCGCGAACTGCTGCACCAATTGCTCGGCAACCTGGTGAGCAACGCCATCCGCTACAACCGCGCCGACGGCAGCGTGACGATCAGCTACGCCGCCGATGACGACCGCCTGCATCTTGCCGTGGCCGACACCGGCATCGGTATTCCCGCTGAGCATCGCGAACGCGTCTTCGAGCGTTTCTACCGTGTCGATGCGCATCGCAGTCGTGCCAGCGGCGGCACCGGCCTGGGCCTGGCCATCGTCAAGCAGCTGGTCGATGCGCTGCAGGGCACGATCACGCTGGAGAGCGGCAACCAGGGCACGACCTTTCGAGTCGTCCTGCCGCGCACCGATCCGCGCTCAGGACGCTAGCCAGGAGCGCGGGCGCCCCCGCCCGACCGGCGCGCAGGCGCCCCCGCCTGCGCTGACTCTGCGCACCTGCGGGCGAGGGCGCCCGCAATCCGGTCGGGCGAGGGCGCCCGCGCTCCTGCTCCTGCCATATGAAGATCTGCTGTGCGATCGACGAAGAGTCTACACATGCCGTCGCAACACGGCACACCGTCATCCTTCGCCCGCCCTTCATGTGCCATCCGATCTTCGGGGCCTCAACCCCGAGGATTCCATGCTGCGTACCTGCTCCATCAGCCTGCTCGCCATCGCCACCGCCATCGCGGCCGAATCGACCCCCTATCTCGAGGCGTCTGACGGATCCGCCGCCACCTTCACCGAGGTCCTGACCGTCGGTGAAAGCGGCACCACCGGTGAGGTCATGTGCGGCCTGGCTGACGGCCTCGGAGCCTACGACAACGGCGACGGCACCTTCACCCTGCTGATGAACCAGGAACTGGGCACCACGGTCGGCAAGGTCCGGCTCCATGGCAACCAGGGGGGATTCGTCTCCAAGCTGATCATCAACACGAGCACCCTGGCGGTGCAGTCGATCACCGACTTCAACGCGACGAACACCAGCATCTATCTGTGGAACGGCACCACCTGGGCCGCTGGCACCACCGCCTACGCACGCCTGTGCTCCGCCGACCTGGCGGATTCCACCGCCTTCTATGATGCCACCACCGGCAAGGGCACGCAGAGCCGCATCTTCCTCAACGGCGAGGAGACCGGGGCCGAAGGCCGCGTCTTCGCACATGTCGCCACCGGCAGCGCTGCCGGCAAGAGCTGGCAGCTTCCCCACCTCGGTCGCGCAAGCTGGGAGAACCAGGTCGCCTGCCCCAAGGCCCAGGTCAAGACCGTCGTCATCGGCCTCGATGACACCCTTCCCGGTCAGCTGTATGTCTACGTCGGCGACAAGCGCAGCAGCGGCAACGACATCGAGAAGGCGGGTCTGGTCGGGGGCCATCTCTTCGGCGTCCGCGCCAATGCCACCGTGACCGAGGTCGAGGATGAGACCGTAGGCGGCAGCCTGACCTCCCTCGGCGGACTGGCCAAGGGTGGCAGCGCCAGCTTCGCCCTGGTCGATCTCGGCGATGTCGCGAACATGACCGGTGCGCAGTTGCAGTCGCACAGCACCGCCAATGGCGTCACCGAGTTCCTGCGCCCCGAAGATGGCGCCTGGGATCCCAAAAATCCCTCCGACTTCTACTTCGTCACCACGCACCGCTACGACCAGACCAAGGACAGCTCAGGAGCGCAGACCGCCGCGACTCGTCTCTTCCGCCTGCGCTTCAGCGACATCGCCGACCCCGCGGCCGGCGGAACCCTCACCATGCTGCTCGATGGCGACGAGGGCGCCCAGATGCTCGACAATATCTGCGTCGACTCCTACGGCCGGGTGATCATGCAGGAGGATCCGGGTGGCAACGCGCACTCCGCGCGGATCTGGTCCTATGAGATCGGCAGCGGCACCCTGAGCGAGATCGCCAAGCACGATGACGAGATCTTCGGCGACTACGCTGCCGGCGTCGCCAGCGGAACAGTCAAGTCCGGCTTCACCAACGACGAGGAAAGCTCGGGCATCATCGACGCTTCGGCCATCCTCGGCGCTGGCAAGTATCTGCTGGTCAGCCAGGCGCACGGCACCACCAAATACACCAATGACACCCTCATCGCCAATCTCACCGAGGTCATCGAGGGTGGCCAGCTCCTGGTCATGACCCTGGCTGCGGGCGCCGACGCCAGCGCCCCGACCCTGCGCAACTGGGGCTTCGGCGTCCGCCGCGGCACCAACACCCGGCTGACCAGCGATGCCCTGCGCGCCCAGGACGACCGCGCCGCCGCCAGCGCCGTCACCTACACCGTGACCACCGCCCCGACCAAGGGCTCGCTCAAGAAGTCGGGCGTGGCGGCCAGCAGCTTCACCCAGGCGGACATCGACGCCGGCCTGGTGACCTACACCCACACCAGCGGCAGCGGCGACGCCTTCGACCGCTTCACATTCTCGGTGTCCGATGGCACCAACAGCCTGACCGGCCAGGTGCTGAACATCTCGGTCGGCGAAGGCCTGCGCGTGCAGAAGGTCGGCAGCTACGCCATCCCCTCCGGGTACGATGAGGATGGCGGTGTAGCTGAGATCGTCGCCCATGATCCGGCCAGTCAGCGCCTCTTCGTGGTCAACGGCAAGAGCAACACCATCGATATGCTGCAACTCAGCGCTGACGCCAAGACGGCGCTGATCTCTTCGCTGAACCCCTCGACCACCGTCGCCACCGCGACAAATGTGACCAGCGTCGCGGTGAAGAACGGCATCCTCGCGGCGGCGGTCGGCAACACCGACAGCCAGGCCCCCGGCTATGTCTTCTTCTACAACGCCGCGACTGGCGCCTATATCCACCATGTGGATTTGGCGACCTCAGTCGACCAGACCGGCGCCGTACGCGGAGCCCTGCCTGACATGGTCACCTTCACCCCGGACGGCAGCAAAGCACTGGTCGCCATCGAAGGCGAACCGAAGGACGACTACACCATTGATCCGCATGGCGGCGTGGTGGTGATCGACCTGTCCGCCGGCGTCGCCAGCGCGACCACGATCTGGTGTGGCTTCAGCGCCTTCGAAGCCTCGCTCGCCTCGCTGCGTGCCGCCGGCGTTCGCATCTTTAACGATAAGGCGACCGGATCCCCGGCCGCCAGTGTCCAAGCCGACATGGAACCCGAATACATCGCCGTTTCCGCCGACGGCAGCACCGCCTGGGTCACCTGCCAAGAAAACAACGCCATAGCCGTTCTTAACCTGGCGATCCCAAGCGTCACCGCCATCCTGCCCCTGGGCAGCAAGAACTGGAACGAAAGCGGCGTTACCCTCGACCCCAGCAATGAAGACCTCGGCGTTAACACCAATAGCGGCGACGAGACGCTCCAGATGATCAATGCCCCGATCCGCGGCTTGTACATGCCAGACGCCATCTCCGCATTCACCACGGGTGGAAGCACGTGGTTGTTGACCGCCAACGAAGGCGATGCGCGTGACTACAGTGCCTTGGGCGAAGAGGTCCGGCTGCGCAGCGCGATCCGCGACGCCGCCTGGGACACCGCCAACGCCAATGCGTCCTTCGACAGCAATCTGGGCCGTCTGAACCTGACCCGCTACAGCGGTGACACCGACAATGACGGTGACCTGGATGTCATGCACGCCTATGGTGCGCGCAGCTTCTCTGTGTGGAACTCAAGCGGTAGCCTGGCGTGGGACAGCGGCAATGCGATGGAGTCCTTCTTCTCCACCTACTTCGCCAGCGACTTCAACAGCAACCATAATGGCGACGACAATGGGTTCGACTCACGCAGCGATGACAAGGGGCCAGAACCCGAAGGTCTGACCTCGCTGACGGTCGGCAGCAAGACCTATGCCGCGATCGGCCTCGAGCGCATGGGCGGCTTCTTCCTCTACGACCTGTCCACGCCCACCGCTCCGACCCAGGCGGCCTACTACACCGGCCGCCTGTTCACCGGCATCCCCGAGAACGGCGACGCCGGCGACCTTGGCCCCGAGGGCATGCTGGCGATCAGCGCCGACCACAGCCCGACCGGCAATCCGCTGGTGATCATAGGCAATGAGGTGAGCGGAACCGTGGCGATCCACGAGGTGGTCGCCGCCAACGACGACACCGATTCAGGCAGCACGGTCGGCACCACCACCGGCGGCAGCGGCTCGGGCTCATCGAGTGCCCCGGCCGCCAACAACGACGGTTCCGGCTGCGGCGCCGGCGGCTCGATCGCCGGCCTGCTGATCGGCCTGATGGGTCTCATGGGCCTGCGCCGTCGGCGGGCGTAATTACTGGAGCGCGGGCGCCCTCGCCCGACCGGCCTGCGGGCGCCCCCGCCCGCAACTGCGGCAATGCGCAGGCGGGGGCGCCTGCGCGCCGGTCGGGCGAGG
>JFJP01011317.1_pt1 | contig 40855 bp, 31 predicted proteins | sample 431651 | NCBI WGS metagenome assembly JFJP01 (sample SAMN02602958, study PRJNA72255) | Microbial mat metagenome, whole genome shotgun sequencing project. | biome: fresh water; feature: sink hole; material: water; isolation source: purple microbial (photo- and chemosynthetic) mats found in...
GATGAGATTGCCGCGACCATTTCGCAACAATTACAACCGATTGTGGAAACGATTCAGACGACCACGCAAACCCTGCTCAATGACCAAGCGGCGGATTACGTTATTCAAAAATCGTTACTTTTGAAAATTCAAAGTCAAGTAGATGAATTAGAGAAAATTACGGCGCAACCCATGTCCCTTAGCTCGGAAATACGGCTGGTGGCGCAAGGGTTTTCGCAAGAACCCGTCGCTATTCGTAGTGTTATTAACCATGCGATGCTGGGCTTACAGAGTTTAGCACAACAACAACAGGTCGCCTTGCTGTCTAAATTGCCGACCACCATGCCAATTGTTTTGGGCGACGCGCAACGGTTAGAGCAGGTGATCATGTATCTCATTGGTAATGCCGTGAAACATAGTCGGTTGGGCGGCAAAGTCGTTATCAAAGCCTCCGTGACGGGGGAAGAGATTTTGGTTGAAATTAAAGACTCTGGGCGAGGGATTCCGCCTGAAAAAATAAAGAGTATTTTTGCCCCCACCTTTAAGGATAAAATTACGGGGTCGGGCAGTTTACCCTTTGCTCACCAACTCATCACCGCGCATGGTGGCCGTATTTGGGTCGATAGCCAGCTAGGGCATGGCAGCCGCTTTTGTTTCACTTTACCATTATTACATTAATCACTAGTGGAGTCCAAAGCCGTAGGCTTTGACCGATTGCTCAAGCACTTACACAAACACCTCACCCCAACCCTCTCCTACGTAGGAGAGGGAGCAAAGTTTCCCCTCGATGTCGGGGGGATTAAGGGGGGTAGATAGGGTAATTGCATAAGTCCTAAGCTCAAAGCCTACGGCTTTGGACTCCGTAAAACTTACGACACCTATCATGTCACTCGAACAACTTATTCAACAAGCTGCCCAATTAATCCAAGCTACCCAATCCATTGTCGTTATGACGGGCGCGGGAGTTAGCACGCCTTCGGGGATTCCCGATTTTCGCAGCCCTGATTCGGGTTTATGGGATAACGCCGACCCTTTATCCGTTGCGTCCATTTATGCGTTTCGGCAAAATCCGCAAAATTTTTATGATTGGGTGCGTCCTTTAGCTCGCCTCCTGTTAGCGGCTCAACCCAATCCCGCCCATTATGCCCTGGCTGAGTTGGAAACAATGGGTAAAGTGAAAGCAATTATTACTCAAAATATCGATAACTTGCATGGCAAAGCGGGTTCACAAACGGTGCATGAACTTCACGGCCATTTTCGAGAAGCCACCTGTATTCGCTGTTATCGCACCGAAAATAGTGCCGACATGATGACCAAATTCTTACAAAATGGGGCAATTCCTCACTGTATCCATTGTGGCGGCGTATTGAAACCTAACGTTATATTGTTTGGCGAGCAACTGCCTGTACGCGAATTTTTGGCGGCACAAATGGCAATGCGCCAGGCCGATTTAGTGTTGGTCGCGGGGTCATCTTTAGAGGTCGCGCCTGCCTCCGATTTGCCCCAATTGGCCTTAGACAATGGCGCAAAACTCATCATGGTCAACTTTCATTCCACCTATTTAGACCCGCAAGCCAACGTCGCAAAACTCATCATGGTCAACTTTCATTCCACCTATTTAGACCCGCAAGCCAACGTGGTCATTCATGCAGATGTGGCGCAGGTGCTGCCGCAGTTGGTGGCGTTAGTGAAATAAACGAGAATCCGCTAAGACACGCGAAAAAATCGGCAGAAAAGGTAAAAACTTAGCTTTTCTTAGCGTACTTCGCGGATTCTGCTTGAGTGGTTCGCATAAAATTAAGGAGATTAACATGGCACAGCTACAAATGGGAACATATTATTACACTCCCGAAGAGTATTTAGCTTTGGAGGACGCGGCGGAATATAAAAGTGAATATGTTCGCGGCCAGATTTTTCCCAGGTCGGGGGAAAATTTGACTCATAATGAAATAATGGGAAATATTTTGACTTGTTTTCATCTTGCGTTTAAAACGAGTGATTGTGATGTTTATGGCAGTCAAGTTAAAGTATTTGTTAGTGCTAATGATGCGTTTCTTTATCCTGATGTAATGGTATTGTGTGGGCAGCCAGAGTTTTTTAAGGAGCGTCGTGACACTATCTGTAACCCAATTTTAGTGGTTGAGGTGCTATCTGAATCTATTCGTGACTATAACGGCTATAATCAATTTGAACTCTATCGAGGTGTGGAGATTTTGCAAGATTATTTATTGGTTGACCAACATCAAATACAAGTACAACATTACCATAAGTTAGAAGAAAATCGCTGGTTATTGACCATTTTTACGCAATTAGAATCGGTCATTGATTTACCCTCAGTAGATATAACCTTGCCCTTGAGCGAAATTTATCATAAAGTAAAGTTCCCTAATGCCGAGTAATGATTGATTCGACATATTCCCGTCTATGGCGACTTGATTCTCTCGCCGATGGCGGGCTTTTCCGATAAACCCTATCGGGCGATTTGCCGCGAGTATGGCTCGGCCATGAGTTATACTGAGTTTGTTTCGATTGATGGCATTTTGCATGGCAATGACGCGACCCGTAAAATGTTGGATTTTGACCCTAATGAAACGCCGATGGTCTTTCAAATTTTCGGCAGTGATGAGGATAAATTTGAGGAAGCGGCGCGTTGCATTGAGCAACTCGGCCCTGATATTATTGATATTAACATGGGCTGTTCGGTGGATAAAATCTCTGGGCGTGGGGCGGGGGCGGCTTTATTACGAGAACCTGCGAAAATTGGCCGCATTTTCAACCGCCTCAGCCGCGTGTTGTCCGTTCCCGTTACGGGCAAAATTCGGCTGGGTTGGGATGAGCAGTCGTTGAATCATGTGGAAGTGGCGAAAATTATGGAAGATAACGGCGCAGCCTTGATTGCGGTGCATGGGCGTACCAAACGGCAAGCCTATAATGGCGTGGCAAATTGGGACGCCATTGCGGAGGTGAAACAGGCCGTTAAAATCCCTGTTATTGGCAATGGCGATGTGCAAACGGTGGCGGACATTGCCTACATTAAGGAACATACGAAGTGTGACGCGGTGATGATTGCCCGCGCCGCCATTGGCAACCCCTGGATTTTCCAAAGAAAAGACATTCATGAGGTGACGATGGCCGAAAAAGCGAGCTTAATTTATCGCCATTTAGAGGCTATGTTACAGTTTTATGGCTGGGAGCGTGGGATTGTGTTATTTCGTAAGCATGTGGTCAAATATGTGCGCGGCTTGGCGCACATCAACAAAGTGAAACAACGCTTGATTACCTCCACGCGCCCCGAAGAATTTGTGGCTTTAATGCAAGAATATGAAAGTGAAGTTAGTGACCATATCACCCAATCTGATTGGACAGAATCATTACAATGTGGAATTTCACCGTTAAATTAATAATGGAGTTAAAAACTATGAATGAAGTTACATTACAACAAAAACTAACGACTTTAACTAATTATCCCCACTTATCGGCTGAAACAGTAACCCGTTTTGGCGAAATATTACGCTCATTAGGTGATTGGGATTTGAGGCAACTGAACCCCTTAACCTTTGCTGACTACTATGGTTTTGAACGGTCAGAATTGATTGACCTGTGTATTCATGGGGTTAAAGTGGGCCTATTTGATTTTGTGTGGAACATGATTTGTCCCCATTGTGGTGGCGTAGAATATAGTTTTGGCTCGGTCAATGACTTCACGGGCAGCCACTTTTTATGCACCTTATGTCGAGTCAACGCGCCGAGCAATTTAGATGACCAGGTGGAAGTGGCCTTTGTCATTAATCCAAGTATCAAAAAATTACAAATTAATCCCTTTGCCGATGTTGAAAGTTATTTACGCTATTTCTTTTCCGCCAATTTAGTGCGCTCCGAGCCGCATCAAGCCTATTTCATCCAATCCATTCGTTATTTTCAATCTATTCAGCCTGATGCCGAAATTGAAATGTCCTTTGAATTGACTGATAGCCACCTCTTGCGGTTAATTACTTTAACCTTGCATCATACCGTAACATTTTTGCCATCAGGCGCGCCGACCCAAGAACCGCAATTTGTGACGGTAGATTTACTGCCAACGGGTTTTTCTACCACCAGTGTTTCATTATCCCCTGGCCCCGTAATAGTCAAAGTGCGAAACTTGCGCTTTTCTCCCGTTGATATTATGTTGAGTGAATTAGATTTAGCCGAAATGCATGATATTGTAAGAAAATACCCCGCCACATGGCTGCCCATGTTCACGGGTAAAATGTTATTAAACACCCAAAGTTTCCGCGACCTCTTCCAAATGCAGAACCTCAAAGCTGACCTCAAACTTAACATTCGTAGTTTAACGTTATTATTTACCGACTTAAAAGGCTCAACTGATTTATATGATAGCACTGGTGATGCCTTTGCTTACAATTTAATTCAAGAGCATTTCCAAATTTTAAGCGAAGCAGTTCATCATAATTCGGGCGCGATTGTTAAGACCATGGGCGACGCAGTCATGGCAACTTTTTCCTCGCCGAGAGAGGGGATTCAAGCGGCCACTGAAATGATGCAAGGGATTCAAGCCTTTAACCATCGGATTAAATCTGACGGCCATGCCTTGGGGCTAAAAATTGGGGTGCATGAGGGCGCAGCCTTAGTGGTGAATGCCAATGACCGCCTTGATTATTTTGGGCAAACAGTCAATGTTGCGGCGCGGGTGCAAGGTTTAGCCAAAGCCGATGAAATTTGGGTCACACAACCCGTTTTCCAGTCCGACCAAGTCAACCAAATCTTACAGCAAGCGGGCTATCAATCTGAGGAACATTCCGTGGCCTTAAAAGGCGTGAGCCAAGCCGCCACCGTTTATCGGCTGCACCAAATTTAATAATTTGTGATTTTAAGACCTGCAAGGTTCCCAAAACCTTGTAGGTCTATTAGCAAAAGTCTCCCTGAACCCCTCCATGCGCCTGAAAACCCTTACCCCCAACCTGCTCCTCATTTTACTCGCCCTTATCACCACCGCGTTATATGGCTTTATGTTTTCTATTCCCTTTCCCCTTGACCGTTTTTATAACACCATTCCGCCCGTTGATTACGCTAAACTTACGCACCGTTCCCTTAACGGGTCGCTCATTTATTTTCTGGGAATAACCGCCACTTTCGGCCTTTATCTCGGCGCGCTCAAAGTGGTTTGGCCTAAAAAAATAATCTCTCCCTGGGTCATTGGACTTACAGCGGCCATGTTGGTCAGCAGCCTTATTTTATCCTATCCCGTCACCGCCATTGATATATTTGTTTATGCCCTGCACTCGCGCGCTTGGGCGTTATATGGCCTTAATCCTCTCGCCTCGCCCTCCAACATGATGCCCGACACTGACCCCTGGCGCGGCCTCGCGGGGGAGTGGGGTAAAGTGGCTGCGCCTTATGGTACGGTCTGGGAGGGGCTGTCCTTGCTTACGTTTTATATCAGTGGCGGCGGATTTTTGAGCCAACTTCTGGCCTTAAAAGGGCTGGTCATTACGGCTTATTTTGGCTGCCTCTGGCTGATTTATCTCATTTTGCAACGTCATCAACCCGATTGGGTGGCCGTTGGCATGGTCGCTTTCGCTTGGAATCCGTTGGTTTTATTGGAAACCGCCCAAAATGGACACAATGACCTCGTAATGAGTTTCTTTTTATTACTAGCTGTCTACACCAGTTATCTGGCCGATAAATCCAACCGCCGCCGATTTATCTGGCTCACTTGTATCGCCTTAGCCCTCTCCATTTTGGTCAAATTCATCACCTTATTAGTTGTCCCATTTTTCCTTTTCAGCCTCACCCATCGAGTGCGCTCTAAAATGGTTCGCTTAGGCAATATGTTAGGTTATGGCAGTGTCATAATCCTTATTGTTATTATTGCCCTAGCCCCAATATGGCCTGGTTGGGCAAATTGGGCAGTTTTGCGGCCAAGTGGACAAGGCGGTTACTCCTTGATAGGGGTGTTGGTTTTGAGCCTGAAAGTTGCCTTTGGAGGCAATCAACCGTTTGATGTGACTCGTTGGTTAATCAACCCTCTTTTTATCGTCATTTACCTTTATCAACTAGCCCGCGCCCTCAAACCCAACCCTGCGCCCTGGTTATTAACCATAACGTTATCTTTCCAAACGTTATTTTGGTATGTATTACTGGTCATCCCGATATTTCATGCCTGGTATTTACTCTGGTTTTTACCGTTAATGCCCTTATTATTGCCCCACTCGGCTTCATTGAAAGCAACCGTTATTTTTTCCTTCACCGCAACGTTAGTTATTCCTTTTTTTGAGGCATGGCGGGCCTGGTTTCCTGATATATTTAGTAGTTATTTATTATTAATTCGTCTCATCGCGCTCTTTTGCCTCATTGGGCTACCCGCCCTGGCTTTAATTCGCCGAGGCCGTCAATATGAGCTAAAATAATGGAATGAGAAATGAGAATTAGGAATTAAGAATTAGAACGTAGAAAATATTAGTTAAGAACTAGAATTTAATTCCTAATTCCTAATTCCTAATTCCTAATTCCTAATTCCTAATTCCTAATTCTAATTGAGAAAAACAACATGATGAAAACAATTGCTGTAATTGGTGGTACAGGGAATGAAGGGCCAGGCTTGGCGCGGTTATGGGCTAAGTCGGGACAATATAAAGTGATTCTTGGCTCACGTCAAGCCGATAAAGCGGTGCGCGTAGCCAATGAATTGAATGAACAATTAGGAGCTAATTTGCTAGAAGGCATGGCAAATGAAGACGCGGCGCAGGCGGCGGAGATTTGCATTTTGACCGTGCCTTATAGCGCGCAAGGGGCAACCTTAACGGGCTTGAAAGATTTACTGCAAGGCAAAATATTAATAGATGTGACAGTTCCGCTTAAGCCGCCCAAAGTGTCAACGGTCAATGTTCCCGCAGGTGGCTCGGCGGGGCAAGAGGCGCAGGCCATTTTGGGTGAGGGCGTGCGGGTCGTGGCGTGCGGGTCGTCTCCGCTTTCCAAAATGTTAGCGCGACCCATTTAGCGGAGGGGCATGACCATATTGAGTGTGACGTTTTGGTTTGTGGCGATGATAAAGCGGCCAAAGCCGAAGCCATTGCCCTAGCCGAAGCGGCGGGCATGCGCGGGATTGACGCGGGGCCATTGCAAAATGCGGTGGTGGTGGAGGGGCTAACCTCGTTGCTCATTGGTATCAATATCCGCCATAAAGTGAAAGGTGCGGGGATTAAAATTACGGGGATTTAAGCTAAAATTTTTGCCGCGAATTACACGAATTATGCAAATTAAAACAAATCAATTCGTATAATTTGTGTAATTCGTGGCAAAAGCAGTTTATTTGCCTAATCTCTTTATTCACTATGCCTCAATCCGTTCAACTCATTCCCATTACAGGGCTGCCGCTGATTTCGCCTGGCGATGACTTAAGCCAATTGTTAGTTCATGCGTTAGCTGAACTCAATTTAACTTTATTCAGCAAAGATATTTTGGTTATTTCGCAAAAAATTGTCTCTAAAGCGGAGGGCTGTTTTGTCAATTTAGCCGAGCTAACACCCTCCGTGAAAGCCTATGAATTAGCAAACGTTACAGGTAAATCTGCGGCCCATGTCGAGGCGATATTACAAGATAGTGTCGCCATTATTCGGGCGCGCCGCGATTTACTGATTGTTGAGCATCGGCTAGGCTTTATCAGTGCTAATGGTGGGCTTGACCATTCCAATGTCGGTCATGACCCTAACCTGTTATTACGTTTACCTGATAACCCTGACGCATCGGCTAAGGCCATGCGCCAAAAATTACAACAGCTAACGGGGGCTAATCCGCCCATTTTAATCATTGATAGTCATGGTCGGGCTTGGCGCAAAGGCACAGTGGGCGTGGTCATTGGCTTGAGTGGCCTCGCCCCCGTGCAAAATTTGCGCGGCACGCCAGATTTATTTGGCGAATTGTTACAGCATACGGAGGTCGGCTTTACTGACCAAATCGCGGCGGCGGCCTCCATGCTCATGGGGCAGGCAGCGGAGGCTTGCCCCATCGTCTTAGTGCGTGGCCTACCCTTTGAGTTTGATGAGCAAGCCACCGCCGCCGAAGTGATGCGCCCTAGAGAGACAGATGTGTTTCGTTAGAGTAGTGGATTGTTTATTTAATTTCTAGCATATCCGAACAGACAAGAATGTCTGTTCTACCGTTGGTAGGTAGGTCGGACATTCTTGTCTGACCATGTACTAAAAACTAAATGAACAGTCCAGTAGAACAGGTTTAAACCAGTTCTACTGATATGGTAAATCTTGTGGCCTGCGCTCTGCTCGTACTGTAAAGCCAGGGAAATTGAGTAAATCTTTCACAAAATTCATATCAAGGCTTAATACATATTTACGCTCAGAAAGTAATACAACGGGAATGTGGTCGCGGTCTTCTTGATTACAAGTTAAATTTTTGACCACTTTGGCCTTAAAGTGTTCACGTTTAAATGCCTTAATTTCCTCATTACTAACTTTAATCAGCCGCCCCTCGCGGGTCATTTGATTGATAATAACCGTAATGTTGATGGCAGAATGAGCCGTACCTGCGGTGCGTTGATATTCCGCAATCAATTTGTTAGAAACCACCAAATACGCATTTCGATGGGTTTCAGTTGGATTAAAGCGCATGAGCCAGGCAATCAGCCGTTTATACTCGGTATCCAATGGATTGACAAAATTTTTAGTGATGTTATTATCAATGAAAATATCTTTACGCATTGAGGGCAATGTCCATGGTGTCAAGCATGTAAGTGTCGAAGAAGCCTGGTGGGGCGTTCAAAATTTGCCCATCTTTGGTAAACTCAAGTTGGTGGGTTATCGTGCCGTCAGGTGAAGGCTCAAAGTAATAAATCGCCATATCATTGGGTTCAATCTCACCCTGCACAATCCGTAAGCGAATCCGATGCAACAAATATTCACTGTGCGTTTCCACCACATATTGTTTCTCAGTAGTTTTAATTTGTTTAATGAAATAATCGCCCAATGAGGCTTGGATACTAGGGTGTAAATGGATTTCAGGTTGGGCTAATAGTAATAATGAGTCATCTGTAAGTTGTAAATCAGCCACAACAATGGGTAAAAACTGACTAATTCCAAAGCCTACATCGGTTAAAGATGCCCATACACTTTTAGAGTTAGTTTTAACACTTAATTCAAATCGCCCACCCCGTAGCTGTCGTGATTTGATAGTATTGACTAGCCCTAACTCTTTGAGAATTTTTTTGAGTTGGTGAAATTTGTTGGATTTTTGACTTTCCCATTCAATAATTTGGTCTATGTAATCTTCTCCATTTATGCCAATGTAACCACTCACATGGGTCTTGCGATAGTAGGTTCTTTCGGGAGGATGTCGGAATGGCCCAATGAAGTTCATTTCGGGATTAAGGTATAAATCCGCAAATTGACCTTCTAGATTTAGTATTACTATTCTAGGTATGTTTTTTGTAATGTTTATAATAGCTGCTTCGATATTTTCTACATTGTTAGTTGCCACATTATAAAGATATTCTTTTGTGTTTTCTGGTAGCTTTTCATCGTATAAACTTATGATATGACCATCATAATATTTAGCCTCATAGGTTAGAATATTGTTTTCTAATATTGAATGATTGAGTTTTGAAACAATATGGCTTGTAGGAATAACCCAACTGGTACTAATAACATTTTCTTGTCTGTATAAGTTTACATGTATTTCAATACCTATCTCGCTTTTTTTATCATGCTTAAATGCCATTTCCTCAAAATCACCCAAATTAACATATTTCCCATTGGGTGATAAATAGAACGGAAATCCTTGTGACTGAAATGGCAATAATATGCCATAAATCAGTGAACTTTTGCCGCTACTGTTTGCGCCCGTCAGCAAGGTTAATGGGGCGAGTTTAATGTCTACTTCACGAAAACATTTGAAATTTTTCAAGGCAATACGATTGATTAACATGAGAGTATCCTTTTTAGTGAGTCAGTCGGTCAGCAGGTCAGCTTATCAGCCAATTTTAGCTGAGGAGCTAAAGTTTTGCTAATTTATAGTTTGGGGATTTGAGCCTTTATAAGGTTCAGAACCTTATAAAGGCTTTGTAACTTATGACTGAGTCCGCCCAAGTTCTGTTTAACCTTATCAAAAATCGCCGTTCCATTCGCCGTTATAAAGAAACTCCTATTTCAGAGGCGGTGATTAAACGATTGCTAGAGGCGGCTACATGGAGTCCCTCGGCGCATAACCGCCAGCCGTGGCGGTTTGCGGTGCTGACGAAATTGGCGGACAAGGTGAAATTGGCGGAGGCGATGGGGGCGCGCTTGCAGGCTGACCGCACTGCTGACGGTGATGACCCTGCTGACATTGCCCGTGATGTGGCGCGCAGTTATGACCGCTTAACCCGCGCCCCCGTGTTGATTACGGTTTGTTTAAGCATGGCCGACATGGACGTTTATTCCGACCCGCGCCGCAATCAGCATGAGTGGGTGATGGCCGCGCAAAGCACCGCCATGGCCGCGCAAAATTTGTTGTTGATGGCCGAGGCGAGTGGGTTAGCGGCCTGTTGGTTGTGTGCGCCGTTGTTTGTGCCAGAATTAGTGCGCCAAACGTTGGCTTTGCCTGTGGATTGGCAACCGCAGGGCTTAATTACGTTGGGGGAAGCGGCCGAAGTGCGTCAAAAAAGCCGCCAACGGTTGGAATCTAAAATATTATTTTTAGACCTCACAGGTTTTTAAAACTTGTGAGGTCTAGTCATATTAATTTCTAAAGAGGTTTATTTAGCGAAGTCACATGAAGAAAAAAGCACTCCTTAGTCATACTTATCATCAATCAGCGGTGATTCCTTACCGTATTAAAGAGGATAGATTACAAGTTTTAATAATTAGTAGCACCAAAAGTAAGCGGTGGGTTGTCCCGAAAGGGATTATTGAGCCACACCTCACTTCAGCGGAATCGGCGGCGCAGGAGGCTTGGGAGGAGGCGGGCATTAAGGGGCTAGTTCACCCCATGATGGTGGGGACATATACCTATAAAAAATGGACGGGAATTTGCCAAGTGGAGGTGTTTTTGTTGCGCGTGGATGAAATATTTGATAAATGGCTGGAGAGTTTTCGTAAGCGTAAATGGGTTAGCGTACCAAATGCGGCGGAGCGCATGAAAGAGGCGAGTTTGCGAGACTTAATTTTGCAGTTGCCCACGTTGATTCTCGTGGCAGAACAACCTCAAAACCTGAGTTCGGGATAAGGGATTAGGACGCAGATAGACGCGGATTTTTCTTTTAGTTAGGAGTTACGCAGAACCCTCACCCCGACCCTCTCCCACAGGGCGAGGGAGTAAAACTTCCCTCCCTTTGGGGGGGGACTGAGGGGGGGATTTTGCCTTTTGGCGTAAGTCCTTTTAGGTTTTTAAAAAATCCGCGTCTATCTGTGCAAATCCGCGTCCCATACCTTATTCTTCGCGTTATTTCGCGGACTCCGTTTTAAGCTATGGTTATAAACTCACGAATGGCTTGCACAATTTGCGCGGCATTGTCACCAAAACCCATGGTCAGGTGATTGCCACCAATGCTTACATAACGGCCATGAGGCAACATGGCAACAGTGGCGAGGGCGTTTTCGCGGGGGAGTAACGGGGGATAATCGGGCGGGCCGTAAGGTTCGGTGGCATTAAGCAATAGTAACGGCTGCTGAATTTGGCTGATGTAATCGGTGGGTTTTTCGGTCATAATGGCTTGAAAAACTTGCATGATGGCAGAAAGGCTGGTGCGGGGCATGACGCTACCATCGGCTAAGGTTTCGACATCATAACGGAAAAAATCTTCCATTTCGGGTAGCCAAGCTGTTTTGATGTGGGGCGCGTCTCGCATGACTTGCAAATAACTTTCCATGGAGGGCATGGGCTTGCCCAAACGGTCTACGGAGGGCTTTATCAATTCACCGACGCGGGGATGAAGTTGGGCAGCGGCATCAATGACAATCGCTTTTGTAATGCGCTCAGGATATTTAGCGGCCAGGTAAAAGGTGAGCAAACCACCAAAGGAGTGTCCACCTAGAATCACTTGCTCTAAACCCAACTTGTCTAACAAACCTATCACGTCAGCCGCATGGTCAGCAAAGCTATAACCCGTTTCAGGTTTATCACTGAGGCCGCGCCCGCGTAGGTCTAAGGCCAAGACGCGGCGCAGTTGATTTAAGCCCGCCGCTACCAGACCGTCAAAATAATGGGCATTCATGCTGAGGCCAGGCATCATCACAAGGGGTGGTTCAGTGCCGTCATGCTCTATGTAATGCAAAGTAATATTATTGGTTTGCAGGTATTTGTCCATGTGAGTCGTTAAATAAACAGGCGTGTAACGGCTTTAGGAATCAGGATTAAATAACTTGCTTATCTCAATTTGCTTGAACAGACAAGAATGTCTGTTCTACCGTTGGGTAGGTCAGACATTCTTGTCTGACCATAAAATTTAGGGATAGTTAATTAATCCTTATTCCTTAGCTGTTGCACGCCTGTTAACTATTACCTTACGAATAGGCCAAACTATCTCGTACACTGACGGTCACCGCGTTGCGTGCTGGCACGATGGAGGCCAAAATGGAAACTATTAAAATAATCGCCAGCCACATGCCCACCGCGCCATAGTTATATTGATAATCTAACGAGGTTTTAAATAGGATAAAGCCTAGCGCGTTAGCCATGGGTTGCCCTAATAGGAATGAAATTGGCACGACTATTAGCCAACTGAATAGCCCTTGCAGCACTCCTTCCATAACAAACATGCCCAAAATGGTGGGTGTGGTGGCCCCAATAGCTCGCATGACCCCAATTTCGCGGGTGCGCTCGACCACGCTGATGGAGAGTGACCCCATTAAACCAATGCCGCCAACGGTGGCGATAATGATAGAAAGCACTAGAAACATGAAGATAATAATGATAAATTGTTGGTCAGCATTGGCTCTGTTTTTGGGTTCACTTAACATATCCGATATATCCATTTTGGCCGTCGTAAAAATGGTTTTTAATTCTGTCGCGATGGCTTCTACGGAATCCATCTCATGTGATTTGGTTTTGATGTAGAGAAAAGAGCCATGATTATATTTCTTACTTGCCTTAAAGGCATCTTGCAAATTGGCATAAACAGAAACACTATCACCCACTCCACTAAATATATCTTTATAAAAGCCCACAACTTGCCATTTATCATCCCCCAATTCACCTAAATCTAAGGTAATGGTGTCACCTAATTGGATGTCATTATCCTCAGCCAAATCTTGTCTAATGATGAGTGCCATATTATCGTCAGGCTTGAGCCATCGCCCCGCCACCATCAGCGGTGGCCTAAACATATCACTGCCATTAGGCACACCAAATAATTGCGTCCCTAAGCCTGCGTCTTTCAACCGTTGCCCACTTTTTAACAGGGAAGCCCCATGTGAAAACATCATTTCAGCTTTTATCACATTAGGATTAGTTTGAGTCAGTTTTAATACTTTGTCAATGCGTTGTTCCTCTTCAAAAATCATCATTAGGTCAAAATGTCGCTTAGCAAAAATATTATCCATGGTTGTATTCAGCGAGGAGGAAAGGCTCATCACCGCTAAAAACATTGTTCCCGCCAAAATTAAGACGGTTTGGGTCAATAATAAACGTTCCTTACGGCGGAACATGTTGCTTAAGGCCATACTATATGAGGCGGGCAATAGCCATAAGCCAACTTGTTCAATGAAACGGTCAACCCGACTGCGCCCAAAATTGCCACTCCCTAAGCCATAACTGGAAATTGCCTGACGTACCGTAATACTTGTACCCTTCAAAATCGGCCATAACGCGGTGAGGAGAGGAGCTAAAATAGCGGCAATGAGTTGTAAGCCTATTGCTTGAGTAGAAAAACGAAATTCTTCGTAATCAATATTGAAAATATTAAGCAGATAGCGTGTTACTCCGAAAGCCAATAATGAGCCTAAAGGCAAAGCTATCAATAGGGATAACAGGCCATAAACCAATACTCCCGCCAAATAAACTTGCATAATTTTACCTTGCGTGCCGCCAATGGCCTTAAGGATGCCAATTTGATGGGTTTGTTGTGTGACCAACGCAATCATGGTGTTCAGCACTAAGACCGAACTGGCGGCGAGCGAAACAATCGCCATAATTTGTAATACCAAATTAACCCCTTCCATGATAGAGCGTCCCCAATGTTTTTTGGGGTCGGAATAAATGGTAACGGCTACGCCAATTTTTTCTTTGGAGAGGCGGTCTTTAATTTTAGAAGCAACTTGGCGTGCTAGAGCCTCACTATAGGGCGTGACCACCACAATAATTTCGTTATATGTCCCTTTAGGAATGTCAAACATCTCCATGCCGTTGTCATCGGTAAAGAAAACGGCTGGGCCACCAAATTCTGGTGGTGGCACAAAATTATGGCGCAATTTGCCATTGATTTTACGCAAACGGGGACGGTCGCCCACCTTAAAATAAACGCTTTCACCTAACCCTAATTGAAAATGTTGGCTAGATAATCGCTCCACGCCAATCAGATTACGTTGCGGCCAATCGCCCTCTTTTAAGGTTAATAAGGCATAGTTTTGGGCGGCGTAATCCTGCCGCATGATGAGCCAGGCGGTGTCCCATTTATCTTCGGGCTTGATTTTATATTGAATGTTGATTTGGCTGCCGAGTTCAATCTCCTCAATGCCATTAATTTTCTTAAGGTCATTGATTAAATTTTCGTCCACATATTGGTTGAAATACATGGTAAAATGGGCGGGTTTACTGGCTTGGTGGGCGGCATCCATGCCCTTAAGCAATTGGTCAGACATGCCAAAGGTTGCGCCAATGGCAAACACGCCCGCCGTAATGCTCAAAATTGCCAAAGCTGTACGGATTTTGTTATCCCATAAATCAGACCAAACTTTATACCAAATTACGCTCATGGGCTTCCTCCGTTTAGGATTTACACCAAAACCTCACCCCAGCCCTCTCCTATTTAGGAGAGGGCGTAAAATCTCCCCCCGATGTCGGGGGGATTAAGGGGGGTAGTACACTGTTCATTTAGTTTTTGGTATATGGTCAGACAGGAATGTCTGACCTACCAATGGTAGAACAGACATTCCTGTCTGTTCGGATGACAGGAATGTCTGACCTACCAATGGTAGAACAGACATTCCTGTCTGTTCGGATATACTAAAAATTAAGTGAACAATCCAGTAGTTTTGGTATTTACGTGAGCCTTTCTATTTATCACTGCCCAGGTATCTTGAATTTCATGATACGGTTATTATCCGCATCGGCCACCAATAAATTACCCTCACTGTCTATGGCTAACCCGTTGGGCAGGCCAAAGGAGGATAAATCCTGCCCAAATTGTCCCCAGGTGGTGACAATTTGACCCGTATTCGTATAGACCACGAGGCGATAATTTTCAGGGTCGCTAATAATCACCTGGTCTTTTTTGTCAATAACTAGGGATGGTTTATTAAAAATACTTTCGCTTTCCCAGCCCTTCACTTCCCATTCGGCAACGGGGGCGAGGTTGGTATCAAATTTTTGCACCCGATGATTCCATGTGTCGGCGACATAAATATTGCCGAGGCTGTCGAGGGAGATACCGACTGGTTCATCAAAATTGCCTGCGGTGAGGCCGCCGCCGCCCCATGATTTGACAAATTCGCCGTCGGCGGTGAATTTTTGCACCCGTTTATTGCCCGTATCGGTGACGTAGAAGTTGCCGTCTTTATCGACGGCCAAGCCGCGCGGCCCCCAGAAATTTTGTGGCTCTAGGTTGGGGTCACTTTGGGCATTAACAAATGTTCCGACTTGGCGGATAAATTCGCCTTTGGCGGTGAAAATTTGGATGCGGTGATTCCAGGTGTCGGTGACATACACTTTGCCACTTGGCCCGACGGCGATGCCCCAGGGTTCATTAAATTTGCCTGGCTCGGCACTCGGCTCAGGGGCTTTACTAGGGTCAAGGCTCTCATTGCCCCATTTGAAAAGGAACGTGCCATTTTTATCAAAGACCTCAATCCGATGGTTGCCACTGTCCGCGACATAAATGTTGCCGTCAGGGGCTATGGCTAGATTACGAGGTTTATTAAATTGCCCATCAGCCATGCCGCCACTGCCCCAACTTTGCAGGGCTTGCGTTTCGGTTCGTTTACCCTCGTAAGGGTCGGTAACTCCGCCTGCGGCTTGGGTGAGTTGTAAGGGGCCGCTATGATAATCCCAGACTTCATTGAGGACATCGTTACGAACATATAACGCAAAACGGTGGACAAAAGGCCATTCGTTTAATTTGTAATTATCGTAAGAACGGTAGAAGATAATTTTGGCGAGGCTGGCGCGGTTTTTGCTGACGGTTTCGGCGCGTATGGCGGGGTCGGGTTCGGCATCTGAGCCGCTAAAATAACTTTGGCGGAGGCTGTCTAAGGTGATAGTTTTGTAATCTTCCAGCGGCCACCAGACTAGGCGATAATCAAAACGGGTATATTTTTCGCCCAAATAGGGCTTGACTTTGCTTTCATTGACTGAGCCGACAATGACAATGGGGGCATCTAAGGCGGTGCGGTTAGGGTTTTCGCCATAGAAGGAACGGTTAGGATATTCGCGTAGATACCACTCTAGCGGCCAGGTGGAGTCGCTGTCGTAGGCAACTTTTATCATTTTATCGCCGACGGTGCGGCGGGAAATTTCCTCGATTTGGGTGAGGGCAATTTTAACATCGGGCGCGGCATGGGCGTAAACTAGGGGTTCGCTGACGTAATCATAGTTAATAAAATTGAACATCCAGGCGGTGCGAATGGTGAAAAGGGTGAGGATGATGAGGATGGTGGCAAAGGTGGTTTGCAGGCCAATTTTTAGCCCCATGTCGCGAAAGGCTTGCACGATAACCCACAGGAGGCAGACCAAAACCACTAACGCCGCTAGAAATTTGCTGGTTTGTTCTACTGATTGAATGGATTGACTTTGGAAGGGGGTGGAGGTGAGGAGGGCGACGAGGGCGGGGGTGATGAGCAGAATGGCGGCCCCTAATTTGACACTGCCTTTTTGATAGGCGGTGAGCCAATCGAAGCGGCCGAGGGCGGTTTGGATGATATGCCCCGCAAGGAAGGCGAGGGGTAAGGTTAAATGGACGGTGAGCCAGGGCATTTTTTCGCCCGCCCAGCTAAAAACGGTGAAGGTGCCAATCGCCCAATAAGCGACCATGCCGAAAAACATGCCGCCGTCAGAGGGATATAAGCCAGTGGGAAGTTCCTCCTCATGGTTGATGTGGGTGGGGATGGGCTGACGGGAAAAGAGGTAGACGAGTGAGCCGATAACGCCGACAAATAAGGGTAAAAATTCGTACAGCGGCATGAGTAGTAAATAGTAAAACCAGGGTTGTCCGCCACGTTGAACGCCATGTTGTTTCAGCCAGTAATCAATTTCGCCCCATGAACCTGTGTATAGTCCGCGAATGTTGGAAAATACGGTGGTGTCGAAAATGGCGGTAATGATGAGATAGAGTAAAAAGGCTTTGCCTAAGTCAAAACGGTGTTCGTAAAAATTACCAATAGCTTGGCTGAGGGGACGATTTTTGGTGTCGGTGGTAAATTTGATAGACAAATTGGCGATCATCATGATGAAGGTGGCAATGATAGCATCTAGGTGGAAGGTTAAAAAAGCAACACTGGTCATGGGGGCGGCTTCGTCGCCAGGGACGGCTTGGCTGATGAGAAAGGTGGCGAGGCTGCCTAAAATTAAAATGACCGTAATTAGCCCTATTTCTAAAATTTGCCGTTGGCTTTTGCGAAGGCTTTCCCATAACCAGGTGAAGACTAGGAAGTTAAAAAATATAAAGCCATAAATGTAGGACATTTCGGCGGTGGCGAGAATGAGGGCGGCACTGGCGAGGCCAATATAAAGCCATCTTACGTGACGGGTTCGCATGTAGCTAAAAACCGATAGCACCATCATCGCGCCAAAGAGTTCGATAAAAGTATCATGCCGAATATAACGGCTGTAATACATAATCCCTGGCGAAATGAGGATTAACATGGAGGTGGCGATTGCGCCGACGCGCCCTAACCAGGGGCGGAACATAAATGGTAACATGACTAAAATAATGCCTGCTATGGCGGGGGAGAGTCGGGCGGTAAAGTCATTATCGCCAAAAAGGAAATACATGAAGGCGGTGAAGTGAAAAAGCGTTGGCCCGTGCATGAGGGGGTCATGGATGTAGCCTTTGCCCGCGTAGAGATTCCAGGAGTATAGGGTGTGGAGACTTTCATCATGGCTCATCACACGTTCGCCGAGGAGGTAGATGCGGCTGAAGATGGCGAGGGCGAAAATGGCGAAATATAACACCACTTCGGCATTGAGATTAGTTAAGGCGAAGAAGGCCGTATTTAGTCGTAAGGGGCTGGACTCAACCTCGTTGGTTTTAGGCAGACCGTGACCATGACGGCGGGAAATGGGGATTTCAGTTTGGATAGTCAATGTATAAACCTCGGTGGGAATTAGGAATTAGGAATTAAAAATTAGGAGTTGGTTTTTAATTCCTAATTCTTAATTCCTAATTGCTTTTTAACCATAATACGATTTTATTGCTTTGGGGGCGGTCTTTGGCGCGGCGGTAGAGTAACCATGAAATTAAATCACGACTGCTCAATTCCTGGGGCGACCAGAGCGCGTCTAGTTCAAAACTTTGCCCTAAATAATTATCGCCCAGTTTGGTTTCATCGGGGGTGGCGGCGGTGATGATGGCGGTGGCGGTGGGGTTTTCGGCTAGGGTGGAGAGGCTGCTTACGTTAGGAAAGTGGCGTAATTGCCAACTTAAGGCGGGGTTGATTGAGCCAACCACTAGAATATCTATCAAATTATACCCTTTATTGGTTTCCACCGATTGCTGAGTAATCGTGTTCATTAAATCAACGATTTCGCTGGCGGGGGGCGCGTTGGTGAGGGGTTGATAGCCTAAATCCATGAGTGGGCCGTAGTTGAGGCGGGTGGCAGCATTGATACTCAGTAATATGGTTAAGGTGGCGACAATGAGAGCCAAGCCACGCCATACGGTCATGGCGTTACTGATGAGGCTGAACAGTAGGGCTACTGTGAGGAGCAATACAATGGCCGCGACAGGTTTTAGCCATAAATATTGGCAGGCGGTGTCTTCGGGGCTACAGGCATGAATGACCCAATCGGTGAGGCCGATGTAACCAAAGGCGGACACTATTAAGCCGACTGCCCATAAAATGCCTTCGTCACGCCAGTTGCCTTCATAACTTAAACTGTCCCATAGCCAGCCTAAGGCTGAGGCGGCGAGTAAGGTTAAGGGCATGAGGGGCAGAATTACGTTACCTTCGGGGCGGTTTCGCATAATGACATCTATTAAGAGTAAGCCAACAAACCAGCCGCCGATGGCGAGGCCGAATAGATTATTACGCACCATGGCGAAAATGAGGCCGATAAAGCCAAAAGTGAGGATGAGAGGTTCATAAAAGGCCAAAAGTATTAGAGCATTAAAACCACTGGGCATGGTTTCATCAGGGCGGAAATGATTGACCCACAGGAGGGGAAAATTGGTTAAAACGCCGAAGCCGCTGAGGTTAAGGGTGGCGGCGGTAGCGATAATGGTGAGAAATAATCCAAAAAGTAAGGCGGTGGGTTGCCAATCGGCCAGGGCAGTGGGGGGAGTTTCTGTTGGAATTAGGTCATCATCCATCAAGAGTTCGTCTTCATTATAAGACTCTAAGTTGGCTAACATTGCGGCCCATTCTAGGGTGTTATCTAAGGATTTGAAGAGCAGTTGCCAGGCAATCAAGGCGAGTAGGCCGAAAATGAGCAGGACGGAGTAGCTGCTGGGGCTGGCGGTGAGGAGGGTTACTGCGCCGATGGCGAGTAGCCATTGCCACTTGATTTGCCTATCGGCGGCCCAATTGAGTAGGGCGATGACGACCATGAGCGAGCCAACAGCTACGCCTAATTCGCCGTTGACGCTGCGGGAGAGGAAGAGGTAGGTGGGTGAAAAGGCAAAGAGTAGGCTGGCTACGAGGCAACTTTTCTCGCCTAGCTGGCGGCGGAGTAACCAGGGCAGCAGAACGAGGAGGCTGCCTAGAAAAACGTTGGCTAAACGGGCGGTACTGTCGGTATCCTCAAATAAAAAGAAGGTGAATAAATTGAGGCTGGCTAACAAAGGGCTATAGTTGGTGATGGTGGGAATTTCGCCATGATAAAGCTGAAAGGCGACTAAACTTTGGGCCGCTTCGCCGTTGGCAAGCGGGTAATAGTCTAAAATCCATAGCCTGAGCGCGATGGCCAGGGTGAAAATGAGGCTGTATAAAACGATTTCTATCGTTAGCCAGGGGAGAATGGTGGGGTTGTCCACATCTGCGTTGAGGGGTGATTCGGGAGATGACATGACATTATCAATAAGCATAAATGTGGCTTTAGTGTTAGTAGTCATCCGATGACTAACAGTCATCGGATGACTAAACTCCGTTTTACCGTCTTTGATAAATGGTTACATTGCCCTCTTGAAAGGCAATATCCATAATATATTGAAATTTATCCAACCCCGCAGGTTTATACCGTTCATGCTCTAAACCACCTACATAAACATAACTTACGCGATATTTGTCCAACAAGGCTAGGGCTTGTTGCGGGTCGGTGGTGCTAAATAGCCGTTCAATCTCAGGCTCACGGCGGGCGGGTTCATCATAATTGCCGCGCCATTGGTTTTGGTGGCCGCCCCAACCGAGGAGGGTGGGAATGCCCGTTAAGGCGGAGACGCGTCCGACATATTGATAGGAAACGTAACCTGCGCCAGGGGCTTCTAAAACCACCGCGTTGGCGGGGGCATGGTCGCGTAGCCATTGAATCGCGGTGTAATCATTGGGGTTTTGTTGGGCTATCCAGTTCATGCCGTCTAAGGTGGGCGTATTTTGGAAATAATTGGCTTTGTCGGCCACTGCCAGTGTGGGATAAATCAGCGCGCCCGCTACTAAAACGGCCATCGTTAGTTGCCACATTGTTACGAAAATGTTGCGTCGATAGTGCGCCAGGTAATAAATGGCAAAGGCGGAACTCAAGGCCATGAGTACCCAGGCTTGAAAATAAAACTTGAAGATGGTGTTCATGCGATAGCCAAAATTGTCACGGAGAAAGATAAACTCCACGCTTAAGGGTAGGGCGAGTCCCATGATAAGCAAAATTAAGACGAACTTTTCGGCGAGACTTTTCTTCGTTCCATCAATGTTGGAGGGAGAGGAGGTGGCGAGGCCAATGAGCAAGGCCATGACCCAGCCTAACATTCCGCCTAAGAGGAGGAATGTCCAGGGGGTGGTGACGCGCCGCCAGAATGCGGTAGTGACGAGGGCGTTAAAATTTGCGCCGCCAATGAGTTGTTGAACTTGCGGGTCATTGAGAATCCCTTGAATATATTGGCTACCGCGCTCGCTCAACATGACCATCCCAACCACCGCGACTAATAGGGCAATTGGCCCTAATAAAGTGAAAGGTAATGTCCAGCGTAAGGGTTTCGCCCAGCCTGAATTTTGGGCGGAAAGGGCGGTTAATAGGCCGATAATGGCGGTGAGAAATACGCCAAAAAAGGTGAAAAAATGGGGCAGGCGGGTGGGATTCCATAGGTTGGGTAAAATGCCGCCTGCTTGTGATTGAAAGGTGGCGTAAAAAGGTAAATATAGCGCAATGCTGATGACGGTCAGCATGAGCGTGCCGATGAAGCCGCGCCAGATGGCCTCTTCCCATGTATCGTAATAATGGGTTAGCCAAACCATGAAGCTGAGGCTGATAATGCCTAAATAGATGGGTAAATCCCAAGTGTTAAGGAAACCGAGACTGCCGATGGCGATAGCATAAAGTAATAAAGCGAGTCTTCCACCAACGGCGTGGCGTAATTCAAGCCAACTATTTTGGAGGAAATGGCTTATTTTGTCAATTGTGGACTGTTCCTCAGCAGGGGGGGCGGGGCTGAGGGGGATGGGGTTGGCGAGCAGGTTGAGGGCGAGGGTGGTGACGAGGAGGACGAAGGGCAAGGCGAGAACATGCGGGTGGACATCGCCGAGGAGGAAGCTAAACATGGGAAATTCGTCAATGACTTCTTGCTCTTGACCCGCTAAATTGTAATCGGTGAGGACGCGTGAGCCGCGCCACCACCACATGAAGCGGTCAGGAATCCAATTATCGCTGGGGCTAGTGGGGGCGATTTTAAGGTCGCGGATGTCTAGCCAACTCCAAAATTCGGGCGACATGATGAGGCCGCGTTTATGGACGACTTCAAACACGCCCACGAGGTTGCCCATACAGCCGACAAAGAGCGCGGCCACGAGGCCCGTAGTTATCATAGTAGTGGTTAATTTTGCGTAAGTTAAAGGGGTTTTCGGGTCAAATTGGCGTTGATGTAGGCCAACTAAATTGGCGACTACGCCACAGGCGGCGGTCAGGGTCAGGGCGAAGAGGGTGGGAATGTAGAGGTTGAAGGCGGTGGTGGAGACGATGCCTGTGAGTTGCGTGACCATGGCCATGAGGACGTAGCCGAAGTAATAATAGCTAATGCCGAAGCCTGAGAGCCAGGGGTCTTGGGGTGGGAAGTTGGTAGAGCGTAATACGCCGTTAATGAAAGTAATTTCCATCCATTTTTCGCCACCAGAGGTTTCGATATTGGGATTGTAACTTTTGAAGGCGACCCAACCGAGGAAGGCGACATGAAACAGCAATTCTATGGCAAGCATATATCGCCATTCGCGTTTGGCCCAGGTGAACATGGCGGGGCGGCGACGTTGCCAGAAAATGCCCAAGCCTAAAACGGCGGCCATCGCCATAAAAATGCCGCTGAGGTTATTTTGCAGCAGGTGAAAGCTGCCTCCTAGCCATAAAATGTAACCTGTGAAGAGTAGCCCGATGGGGCGGGCGAAGGCAAAGCCTCGGTCAGGCAGGTGGCGGAGGAGATTGAAGGCGAGGGGCCAGCCAAGCAAGCCGAAGATGAGCATGACCAGCCACCAGCTAAAAATGGGTGTTAATTCCAATGAAGGTATCCTTGAGGTCAAAATTATATCAAAGGCGTATTTTATGCGTTCTAACTTTAATGACAAAAAAGGGGGCAGCGAATGATGAAAAGATGAAGATTGCCAAAATTCTAACCTGAAATTCTAAATTTATAATGAGGAGGGGTGGGTTAGGTTAGGCTTACTGTCTTACAAGAGGCTTTTGTGGTAAAATGTGACCCAAGTTTTTCGCTGAGGTAAGGCATCAAGATTAAATAACTTGCTCATTTCAAACTGCCAGAACAGACAAGAATGTCTGTTCTACCGTTCGGTAGGTCAGACTACCGTTTGGTAGGTCAGACTACCGTTTGGTAGGTCAGACTACCGTTTGGTAGGTCAGACATTCTTGTCTGACTCTAAAGTTTTGGGACAGTTAATTAATCTTTATTCCTAAACATGTATGACTGAAATAATTGGCTCTGAGGGTAAAGTTTTGGTGGTTGATGATACCCTGGCTAATATCAAGATATTATCCCTGATGTTATCGCGACAAAATTACGAGGTATATACGGCTAGTGGTGGGGTGGAAGCCTTAAAACAGGTGGCGGAGGTGCAGCCTGATGTGATTCTGCTTGATGTGATGATGCCTGATATTGATGGCTTTCAATTATGTAAGCAGATTAAGGAAATTGACGTGGGCCGCGAAACACCTATCATTTTTATTAGTGCTAGAAGTGATATGAATGATAAATTACGGGCGTTTGAGGCGGGTGGGGCGGATTATATTACTAAACCATTTCAAATGCAGGAGGTTTTGGCACGGGTTAAAACCCATCTCCATTTTCGCCGTTTACAGGTTGAATTGCAACAGAATAATAATGAATTGGAACGGCGAGTCCAAGCACGCACCGTTGAATTATTGGCGGCCAATGAGAGCTTAAAAGCGGAAATTACGGAGCGTCACCGTATTGAGGAATCATTACGAAAAAGTGAGGAGACTTATCGCACTTTGTTTGAGGATTCGCGTGACACGATTTTTATTATGACTCCCTCTGGGCAAATTTTGGATATGAATTCGGCTGGACTTGATTTATTGGGCTATCAGCGCGGGGATTTAAGCCGTATTCAGGCGGTAGATTTGTATGTTAATCAGACGGATTATAGCCATTATCGTTACGGGTTGGAGACGCAGGGCGCAATTAAAGATTTTGAGGTGAAGTTAAAACGGCAAGATGGCACGCACATGGATTGTTTAATTACGGCGAATGTGCGCCGTGATAGCCAGGGCGAGATTATGGAGTATCAGGGAGTCATTCGGGATGTAACAGAGCGTCGGCAAATGGAACGGGAACGGCTGTTACTGTTATCGATTCAACGTGAATTGGGGATTGCTCAGGAAATTCAGGAAAGTTTGTTGCCTGCACCTGAACCTGATTGGCCTGATTTGGAGTTAATTTGTTATAACAGCCCCGCACGAGAAATGGGTGGTGATTTGTATGATTATCATGCCTTTAACCATTTGACGGGACAGCGACCCAGTTTATTTCAATCTCGTTCCAAATATGTCGTTATGGTGGGTGATGTGTCGGGCAAGGGTGTGCCTGCGGCCTTGCTCATGGCGATTAGTTTGGCCTCGTTTCGCTCTATTGTTACGGATGCGTTAGGCCCAAATGATTTTTTGCGGCGAATGGATAGAACTTTGGCCGATTATACCTATCGGAGTCATCAAAATTGTGCCATGGTTTATTTAGAAATTACCCCACCTTCTGGTAATCAAGCGGGCATTTTACGTACTGCGAACGCGGGGTGTGTTACGCCATTGGTTAAGCGGGTAGATGGTACGAGTGAATGGGTTGAAGTCGGGGGGATGCCTTTGGGCGTGGGATTGGGCGCGCAAACAGGCTATAAGGAAATTTCTTTAACCGTTGACCCAGGCGATATGATTATTTTAACGAGTGATGGCATTGTGGAAGCCAATAATGAGGCGGGGGAAATGTTCGGTTTTGAACGGCTAGAGGCGGCGGTTCAGGCGGGGCCGCAAAGTAGTGCCGAAGATATGCTAGAACATTTGATTGAGGCCATGGCCGAGTTTGTGGGCGAGACCGAGCCGCATGATGATGTGACCATTATGGTGGTGCGGATTTAACCCTCACCCCTGCCCTCTCCCACTGGGTACAGCTAGGCGTAAATAAGTGCGTAGTTTAGACCTACAAGGTCTTGAAGACCTTGCAGGTCGGTGTAACGTGAATTTCACCTGCAAGGTCTTCAAGACCTTGTAGGTGTGGGTTTTGAACTGCTTAGTTATTTACCGCCCAAGTGTACTCGCCCTTTGGGAGAGGGCAATGTATGTCGTAATAAATTGAGCCAATTATCGCCCATAATGGCCTCAATGTCATCATCACCATAGCCATAATCGGCCAGGGCCGCGCCAATTTTCACCAAATCAGCCACACTTTCCATGCCTTGCGGGGCCAGTTCTGCGCCAAAACCGCCATCAAAATCACTGCCAATACCGATGTGGGCGGTGTCGCCGATTAATTGGCAATAATAATCAATCTGAGACACCACCTGCGCGAGGGTAACAGGGCGGGCGGTATCTGTCCAGGTCACGGTGTCATCTAAAAAGGGATTTGCCAGCACCACGCCGATAACGCCTCCACGTTTTGTCAGCCGCAAAACGGTGGAGTCACTCAGATGGCGTTCAGGGGAGTTGCTCAAAGGTAACAAGGTGCGGGCATTGCTATGTGAGGCAATTATCGGGCCAGGGTAAATTTCTAGCGCGGCAGTCACTCCTTCATCGGTCATGTGGCTTAAATCAAGCACCATGTTAAGGTCAGCCATGGCCTCTAACAGTTCATAACCCAATTGAGTTAAGGGGCCTGGCGCGCCCGTTCCGCCCGCATAACGGGTTTGACTCCACGCTGGCCCAATAATGCGGACACCCTGGTCATACCACCACTGTAATTCTTGGGGATGTTGGATGCCTTCAGCCCCTTCCATTAATATAACTAGCCCTACTTGCGGGCTATCCGTCTGCCAACCCCTTAAAACCGTCTGCCAACCCCTTAAAACATCAGCTAAATGAGTTTGGTTAGTAATCAGGCGAAATTTATCAGGGTGAGTGGCGACTAACCCATGATATGTTGACAATTGTTGCTTGTATAATTTATGGGCTTCGGCTATATCGCGATAGCCATACTTAGAACTGGACATGCCGCCTAGTTTACTCGCGTACAGGGTCGCAAAAACCACGCCTACGCGCCCCTGTAGCCAATCTGACCAGCCGAGCATAGCATGTCCCCCTCGGGTGGGGTTATTGGCCTCTCGTTGCCGTATCACTAAACTACTTTCTAGGTAATCACGACCAAAAGCCAGCATATTCCAAGCAATATCTTCATGGGCATCCACAATCAGCATATTTCATTTCTCCATGGTGTGTAAGGATGAAAAATCACTCTAAGGTTTATTGTAAACTGATTAAAGTTGATTTGCTAATTTAAATTCTTCCTTTTGTAAACTGTCCTAAAATGGTAAAATCAGGTATACTTACATTAGAGTTTATACCGATTAAAAAATTGTTGGCATTTTGTAGGGGCAATGCCTTGTGCTTGCCCCCATTGCGGGCAGGGACAAGCCCTGAATGTCTATTAGATAATTTACCATTGAATTGTCCCGTTAATTTTTACTATCCTCGGAGTCGCAACGCTTGCTTTGTCTATACACAGCAAACATTGCGACTTTGCAAAACCCACGACTCATTTGGGATAACTCTAGTGAGGCTAATCACCCATGTTAAACAACAGTAAGCAAACGACGGTTTTATCTCAAGAAGCAACTTTACCCTTGCTCGTCTTTAAGGTCGGGGAACAGGCTTATGGAGTCTTTGTCAATCAAGTATTACGTATTATTGAAATGGTGACAATTACCCAAGTGAATCAAGTGGCCCAGTTCATTGCGGGCTTAATCAACTATCAAGGCCAAGCGGTGCCATTGATAGATATGTCTTTACGCTTGGGATTCACGAAGAAACCTTACGGCCTGCATACGCCGATAATCTTAGTGAGTCTGGCTGACTCGATGTCGGGGCAAGCGGTGGCTACTAAAATGTTAGGGTTGATTGTTGATGAGGTAGAACAAGTTATTTATATCTCTCCTGATAGTATTAAGCATGATACCACCAAACTCTTAACCGAAATGCAATTACTTAAAAGTAAAAGCCAAACCGCGACCATTTATGGTATTGCCCATGTGGGTCATCGGATGGTGATTCTCTTAGACATTTCTACGTTGCTCCACCCTGATGAATACCACACTTTAGAGACGCTTGAGCTTAGTGCCGCGTAAATTTTCCACCTGTAAATTTTCAGGTGACGGTAATGGAGTCCAAAGCCGTAGGCTTTGTCCCACTGCTCAAAGCCGTAGGCTTTGGACTCCGTCCCCCCGAATTATTTACAGTGGTATCTTTTTATGGCTAACATTCAAAACTTAACGCTTAATGATAGTGATTATATTCGTTTTCGGGAGTTGATTCTCGCGCGCAGTGGGTTGCATTTTCCTGAACATAAACGGGCTGATTTAGCGATTGGCCTCTCGAAAGCCTTAGTCGAGTCATCTTTGGTTTCATCTAAACCCAACTATGACCTCGGTCAATATTACAATTTAATTTCTGATACCCTTAGTCCATTAGGCCAACATGAACTAGGGCGGTTGATTAACTTATTAACCATTGGCGAAACTTATTTTTTCCGTGATGAGGCGCAATTTGATGCCCTCTATACCCATATTTTGCCTAGCTTAATTGAGCGTAAGCGGGCAGAGGCAGCGGCCATTGGCTCTAATACGCCGCCGCAACTGCGGTTATGGAGTGCGGGTTGCGCGAGTGGGGAAGAGCCTTACTCTTTGGCAATTTTGTTAAAAGAGTTAATTCCTGACCTTGAACGTTGGCGGATTCTCATTTTGGGAACGGATATTAACCATGACATTCTTAAGCGGGCGGCGGAGGCGCGTTATTCTGATTGGTCATTTCGGGAGAATCGGGCTAAATTATTCCGCGCCAAATATTTTACCACCGAAGCTAATGGTCGTTTTTATCAACTCAATGATGCCATTTGCCGCATGGTAACATTTAACTATTTGAATCTCACTGAGGCAACGTATCCCAATTATTACAATAATACGGCCAATATGGATTTGATTGTCTGTCGTAATGTTACTATTTATTTTACCCAAGAAATCACCCAACAAATTATCCACCGTTTTTATGAAGCCCTCGCGCTCAATAATTGGCTCATGGTGGGACATGCCGAATCTTCGTTATCCACCTATCGCGCTTTTCAAGCCCGAAATTTTCCTAATACGGTGCTATATCAAAAGACGGGGCAACCCACTTTTTGGCCTGAAATTTGGCATGGTTCCGCCCCAACGAATAGTAAACCCGCCTACTTAACTACGCTTGAGCCAACTAAATTCACTTTTGAACCTGCCACTCAGTTTGCCTCTCCGCCGCCGTCACCTCCTAAACCTGTGTCGGTGCAAGTGGATACCTACGAACTGGCGCGCACCTTGATAGAGACGGGGCAATCTGACCAGGCCGTGCAACAATTACAAATTAAGTTGGCGACTGAACCCAAATTTGCGCCCGCTTATGCCATGCTAGGGCGCGCTTATGCCGATTTGGGGCGTTGGAAAGAGGCCAAGCAAGCCTGTGAGCAGGCCATTAGTTTGAATAAGTTATCCACTGAGGCTTATTTGATTTTGGCTCTCATTTATCAAAATGAAAATAAATTGGATTTAGCTATTACCAATCTAAAAACGGCCACTTATCTTGACCATAAAGCTCCGTTGCCTTTCTTTAATTTAGCGATGGTGTATCAAAAAAATGGGCAAATAGAGTTAGCCAAGCGTACCTTTGAAGTCACTATCCGTTTGTTAGAGAAATGGCCGACGGATAAGCCTGTGCCTGAAACGGGCGGCAAATCAGCCGTTTATTTGTTGCAGGTTAGTCGCCAAATTTTGAATGGCTTGAAGAAATAAAGGGTAAGGTTTTTTATGTCAAAAGTAAAGCCATCTGACTTAACGGTGGGGCAACAAGTGGCCTATAAACAGGGTCATAAAAGTTCTACGGTGACGGTCTTAGAGATAAAAAATCGAATTAAGGTTAATGACCAGGGGCAAGAGCGTTGGGTCACGGTGAGTAGTTTGCATGGGTTAGATGGGGCTAAGGCTGCGCCGCCGAAAGCGGTAGTTGAGGCAAAAGTTCCTCAGCCAAAACGGGCGCGCCCCGCCGCGACGGTGACGGTTAAAGCGGCTGAACCGATTTCTATGAGGTCATTTATGCAGGTATCACCTCGTTTGGCGGTGATGGTGGGGCTGATTTTACTGATGTTTATGGTTGGCTGTTATCTTTATTTGAACCGCGCTCAGTTAGCAACCTTAACGATTACGCCAACGGTGATGCCTGTGCCGTAATGGGCAACCACAAAAGTCATTATAGCTAATTTTTATTTTATCAACCGAGTGACATGAGAGGTGATGTATGGGTCTTAGTGCGGAAATCAGGCAACAACTTATCGCTAATTTTCAGATAGAACAGCGAGAACATATTCAAAAGATTAATCAAGGGTTATTGGCGTTAGAGAAAAACCCGTCGGAAGCCGAACAAAAAGAGTGGCTGAAGGAGATTTTTCGGGAAGCTCATAGTTTAAAGGGGGCGGCGCGCGCCGTTGGCATGACAACAGCGGAAAGTATTGGCCATGCCCTGGAAAGTATTTTGTTACAGGCTAGAGATGGGCAGCGAACACTCTCGCCCGAAATTTTTGATTTAATGTATCAGTCGTTGGATGCAGTGGAATTGGTTTTACAACAGGCGGAAAGCGGTAAAACGACACCGTCGGCGAAAGTGTTGATGGTTTTGGCCGCGCTGGAAGAAGCCACCGCGAAGGATGTCGCTGCTACGGCGACATTTGTCCCGCAAATCGCCCCGACTGAAATTCCTCCTGAACCACCCCCCCCCGCCCCGTCAATAATGGAGGAAAAGCCATTAGTGCAACCTATGACTAATCATGTGGTTGATGAAACAATTCGGGTCTCGGTGAATAAAATGGATTTGCTCATGGCGGAGTTTAGCGAGTTGTTAGCCACTAAAATTCGGATTGAGCAGCGATTAACCGAGGTGCGTGATTTGCAAGGGGTGGCGACGCAGTGGCAAAAAAATTGGCATACTTTTCGTGGAGCTTACACGCACATTACGCGCCAAAATGATTTAGGTAAAGACATGCTGGCGATGCTTAATTTTATGAATCAATCTCAAGAGCAGGTGCGTCAATTAAGTGGTCAAACAAATTTGTTATACCGTCAATTTTCCAATGATACCATGCGGCTTTCCTTGGTGATTGAGGAATTACAAGAAAAAATTAAACAGATGCGGATGATGCCGTTGGCGACGATTACGACCACTTTTGAACGGATGGTGCGTGATTTGGCGCGGCAACATGGGAAGCTCATTCGCTTGACAATTGTAGGCGGGGAGACGGAACTTGATAAACGGGTGCTAGAGCAGATTAAAGACCCGATTCTCCATTTATTACGTAATGCCGTTGACCATGGCTTAGAATCGCCGAAAGAACGGCAGCAATTCGGTAAGCCGATTGAAGGGGAAATTATTTTAGCGGCCAGCCAGCAGGGGCAAAATGTCGTTATTCAAGTGAAAGATAATGGGCGCGGGCTTGATTTGGCGGCTATTCGGGCTGCGGCCAGTCGCCAGGGTTTAATTACCATGAGTGAGTCGGAGCGACTCACGCCGCATGAGACGGCCATGTTAATTTTTAATTCTGGTCTGACTACCAGCCCGATTATTACAGATATTTCAGGGCGGGGGGTGGGCATGGATGTGGTACGGCAGAATGTGGCCGAGCTACAAGGAACAATTAATGTAGATTTCATCCTTACCCAGGGGACAACCATTACGCTAACCTTACCCTTAACCTTAGCCAGTTCGCGCGGCTTGTTGGTGCAAGTGGCCGAGGAGATGTATGCTTTGCCCTTCACCAATGTGGAGCGCATGTTAGAGGTGACGCGTGAAGAGATTGGGCAAGTGGAAGGGCAAGAGGTTATCACCTATCAAGGGCAAGCCGTGGCTTTAGTCTGGCTCGTTGATTTGTTGGAATTGCCAACGATGGCGCATGCCCATGATAAGTTATTAGTTGTTATTGTGAATCTGGCAGAAAAACGGCTAGGGCTGGTGGTGGATAGTTTGATGGGTGAGCAAGAAATTGTCATGAAGAGCTTAGGCCGACAATTAACCAAAGTGAGTGGGATTGCTGGGGCGACGGTGTTGGGGTCAGGCAAAGTGGTGTTGGTGTTACATGCTGCCGATTTGATTAAGTTGGCAACTCATGTCAAAATACGGGACCGATTGGCGGTTAATGCGGCCAGGTCAACACCTCAGGGTGTACAGAGTAAACTTATTTTGGTGGTTGATGATTCGATTACCACGCGCACCTTAGAGAAAAATATTCTCGAATCGGCGGGTTATCTGGTTAAATTAGCGACCAATGGCGAAGAGGCCATGTCGCGGTTATTGGCTGATAATTTGCCTCACTTAATCGTAACAGATGTTAATATGCCCCATTTAGATGGCTTTGAATTAACGCAACGGGTAAAACAAAACCCGCGTTATAACCATATTCCCATCATTTTAGTCACTTCGCTGGATTCGCCAGCGGATAAAGCGCGCGGGATTGAAGTGGGGGCGGATGCTTACATTGTGAAAAGTCATTTTGACCAAACAGGATTACTAGATACAATTCAACAGTTGATATAGAGCGTTCAGTCTGTCAGCTAGTCAGCAATCAGCGTTTAACTAGTAACATTCCGCTTTTAGCTGACAAGCTGAATGCTGACAGACTGACCAGCTGAACGCTAACAAATATGCAAAAAACTATCCGAGTTTTAATCGTTGATGATTCCCCCGCGTTTAGAGAATTATTGGCCTCAATTTTACAAAGTTCAGCTGACATGAGAGTGGTGGGCATGGCTAGAGATGGCCGAGAAGCCGTGGAAATGGCTGCTAGTTTGAAACCTGATGTTATTACAATGGACATCCACATGCCGCACATGGACGGTTTTGAAGCGACCCGCTTCATTATGAACCAAAATCCTTGCCCCATTGTGATGATTAGTGCCAGTATTGATAAAAGCCAACGGGATTTAACCTTTGAAGCGTTACAAGTGGGAGCGTTATCTATCATTGATAAACCAACGCTTTTTGCTCCTGCCGATGTCTTAGATTGGGTCGTGTCACAAATACGGCTCATGGCGGAGGTGAAGGTGATACGGCGGTGGTCAACGGGAACACCAACTCTATCACCGCCTCAAGTTCCAACAGCCCGCCTTGCCCCATCACAAGTAAAATTACAGGTGGTGGCTATCGCCGCCTCAACGGGGGGGCCAGGGCTATTAGCTAAAATTCTCGCTGAATTGCCCGCTAATTTCCCTTTGCCTATTTTAATTGTGCAGCATATTACGCCTGGTTTTGGCCTGGGGTTGGCGGAATGGCTGAACCAAAAAACTGCTTTACAAGTCAAAATTGCTCAGGTTAATGATAGACCTACAATGGGCCAAGTTTTAATCGCGCCTGATGACCACCACATGACCATTACGCCGTTAGGTATGGTGGCTGTTAATCAAGAGCTACCGATGCATGGGGTACGTCCCGCAGCCGATTATCTGTTCAAATCGGTGGCGGAGGTGTATGGGCGTAAAGCCATTGGGGTCATCTTAACGGGCATGGGGCGTGATGGGGCGGACGGTTTATTAGCTATGCACCAAAGCGGGGCGAGAACCATTGCCCAAGACCAAGCCACAAGTGTTGTTTTTGGGATGCCTGCCGTAGCGATAGAGCTAGGCGCGGCGGAGCAAGTTTTGCCTGGTGATGCGGTGGCGCAGGCCATTAAGCAATTGTGTGGTGTATAAAGGACTCTCTTGCAAAAAGGAGTGCAAACCTTTAGGTTTGTTCGTCTGTGGTGTGGCAAACCTTTAGGTTTGCACTCCAAAACACCACTGTGCGCGTCTGGTTGGGTCATGATATTATGAATAATTTAACAACAGTATTTATTGACAGTGAATCTGATGTCGTGATTGCTCGCATGGAAGCCCGTCAAGTGGCTAAAAAAATGGGCTTTGGCACGGTAGACCAGGCCCGCATTTCTTTGGCGACCTCTGAATTATCTCGCTTAATTTATGAAACCCCTAGCCAAGTCGGTGAAATTGCTATTTCTGATGTATCGCAAAGTAAGCCTTATGGCATCCAAGTGAGCTGTTGTATTGATGTCGTGGCGCACTTAGCCCCTGATGATCCTGAACGGCCTGGAGTCATGTTAAGTGAACAAATGAAGTTTCAGCGTACTTTAATGGGCATGGCGCGTTTAATGGATGAATGTTTGTTAGATGTTCATGAAAATGGAAAAACAGGTGTGACTTTGATTAAGTGGGTTTAATTATTGAATTATTACAATAGATAAAAATAATTTTTAGTCTAGTCATCAGATAATTATCAGTTATCTGATGACTAAATTAAAATTAATTGCTACCACTCAGAAAGAGGTAAATCGTATGCCAATCAACCAAAATGGAAGTAGACTTAAAATTTTAATGGTGGAAGATTCAACCAGCCAAGCGACACGCTTCAAAACGTTGTTAGAGGACGCGGGGTGTGACGTTTTTTGGGCAGATACAGGTGAAAGTGGGTTGGCGATTGCTGAATTAGAGCCATTTGATTTATTTTTGTTAGATGTGGAATTGCCGGGGATTAATGGCTTTGAGGTGTGTAAGCAATTGAAAGCCAACCCTGTTTTAATGGATAAACCTGTTCTTATGCTGACCACCCGTGACCGCGCCGATGATGTGTTACAGGGGTTAGATTTAGGGGCAGTGGATTACATCCCGAAAGATAGCTTTGCCGAAGTCGTCCTCATTGAAACTATTAAGCATATTACGCTGAATTGGCGCGATTAGGTTAGAGTAGCCTAACGCTAGCCTTTATAAGGTTCAAAACCTTATAAAGGCTTAATCTTATTAATATAAAGAGGCCACCAGGTCATTTTGACCTGATGGCCTCTTTATATTAGAGTTTATACCGATTAAAAAATCGTTGACATTTTGTAGGGGGCAATGCCTTGTGCTTGCCCCCATTGTGGGCAGGGACAAGCCCTGCCCCTACAAAATCATTAAATCGGTATAATGTTTATTGTTTCTGGAGTCCAAATCTTTAGATTTGACCGCCAAATTTAAAGATTTGGACTCCGAGTCATGGTCTTGCGCCAAACTTAATCCCAGGCGGTTCGCAATTGGGTGGTCAATTCTAAGCCTGCCTTGACCAGCAAACCAATCTCCGCGCCAGAACTAAGGAGGCGCATGCCCTGTTTGGCCCAATACGCGGCTAGATTAACATCATTCATGTGCAGCGCGGGGCAAAGGTGATGTTGTTGGCAACTTTGAATAACTGTGTGCATGGCCTGTTGCATGATGGCACTATTCAGTTCACCAGGCGTGCCGAGGGCAATGGATAAATCATTCGGGCCAATGAGTAGCGCGTCTACCTGGGGGACGGCGGCGATTTCTTGGATATTTTCAATGGCCTCGCGGGTCTCAATTTGCACAATCAGCATGGTTTCTTGGTTCGCACTGCTCATGGCCGCGATGACGTTGCCCGACTTGAAATTCGTATAGCCACGACTGAGGGCATTGCCACGACTACCAATGGGCGGGAATTTCATCATCTGCACCACTTGGCGGACTTGCTCGGCCTCGGTGACGCGGGGAATCATTAACCCCTGCGCGCCGACATCTAGGGTTTGGGCAATGTAAGAATAGGTTATATCTGGCACGCGCACAATGGGCGTGAGGCCAACATACATGGCGGCGCGGCTCAGGTCGGCGATAGTTTCAATGGTGAAGCCACCATGTTCATTATCAATGATGACGAAATTAAAGCCCGCGTTGGCTAACAATTGCATAATAACGGGCTGACGAATTTCCGCCACCATTGTGCCGATGGCAGTTTGATTGTGCTGTAAGGTTTGCTTAAGACGGTTAGGGTTTATCATGGAACGCGAAAAAAGAACGCGAAGGGCGCGAAATGGGAACGCGAAAGACGCGAATTAAACGCGAAAAGCGCGAATTAAGCTATTTCGCGCTTTTCGCGCCTTTTTCATTTTCTTCGCGTTCCTTCTTCGCGCCCTTCGCGTTCATACTTTAGGTAAACGTAATGCTAGACCGACGGGCATGCGACTGGGGTCGGGGAGTTGGTCTTGGTTGGCTTCGAGGAGCAATTGCCACAGTTGCGGATTGCCATAAACAATTTGGGCAATTTTCGCCAACGAGTCGCCAGGTTGCACCACGTAATGTCCGTTGTGTCCGTTACTGGAAAGAGCTAAAACGGGTATTTCCAAAAAGCGTTGGCCGCGCTGGGCGAGTTCATTAAGCATGGTTTCGGTACTTTCAGGGCTTTCGCTGATAACCCGTTCTACAATGCTCGTGCCGACGGCGCGTATTTCTTCTAATACTTCATCGGAAATTTGGTCAGGTGGGGCAATGACCGTAACATAAGCCCAGCGTCCCGCGACTTCGGCGGGGGCAAAGGAGATGTCAGGGGCAAAGCGGCGGATGTAATTTTGGGCTGCATTAAGATAACTATCAGAATCTACCAAGACGACCACATGTTCGCCTAGTTTGGGTTCAATATGGGGCGCGCCGTCAACCTCGGCGGGTGTGGGGAGGAGTCCCATTTTGATGAGATATTGCGCGCCAGGGCGTACCTCTAACACGACGGTTTCGCCAGGGGCGTGTTCCTGGTGGCGGGTGCGTGAGGTGGGGCTGTAGACACGATAAACCTCGGTTGGGTGTGCTTGATTCCAGGCGGGAACAAGTCGCCAGGGGTCAAAGGTGAGCCGCCCCGCGCCATGTGCTTCAATTACGATTTGTTGCAAATCTCGTTGAATAAAGCAATGAGCGGCAGGGCCATGGGCTTGCCAACTCATGGCGTTATCTTGATACACATGGCCGCCGACGGTCACTTGTTGCGGCAGGTCAAAGCGATAGGCCAACCCGTTACGGCTTTCATGTCCCGCCGCGAAAAAGTGGGGTTGTTGCTCGCTGAGGGGCGGCCAATTTGTGGCAAAATGTTGCACGAGATTGCTAATGGGTTTGGGTTCATCACCCATGCGAAAGACTCCGAAATGGGCGGCGGTGGAGTCGGCAGCTTCTTGCCAATCATTCAAGGCCCATTTGTAGCCGCCACTGAAATTATGGGCGCGCAGGAAGGAGAACATGGCCGCTTCATAGAGGGCAGTTTGTTCATAATCCGTCACATCATGGGCGGAGGGTTGATTGCTCCAGCCAAATTCCGAGAGCAAAATGGCATGGTCAGGGTGGGCGCGGCGCAGACTTTGCAGGTGGCTGACGATGGTATTAAAGCCATTGAGCGAAAGAGGGGTGTAATGTTGATAGCTTTGAAAATCTAACGCATTGTTGCTAGGCAGCAAGGCCAAATGGAGTTGATTCCAACTGACGGTGGCGAGATGTTGACAGCCGCCCGCCCGAATGGGGTCTAGGCGGGCTTTTAGCCACGTTTCGAGGGTGCTTTCTAACACGCCAATGAGGGGATGCCACATGGCTGCTTCATTAGATAAGAGAAAGTCAAAGGCCGTGCCGCGTCCTTGCGCTTCAAAGGCTTTGAGGGCAATTTCATATTCACGAAAAAGATGTAAGGCGTTGGCATAATAAAAGGCCAAATCTGCCGTCAGATGACTGGGCAGATGACCTTTTTGTTGCAAATCGGCCACTTGCTCACGGCTGACTCGCGGGCCGTAATGGTCAATCAATTGGGTGGTTTGTACGGTGGCGGTGTAGCCTGTGGGATATTGCGCGGCTGCCAAGTGATAAAAAGTGGGCGCGTTTTCCAAGTCATAGCCGAGAATGGTGGGGTTATCTTTGTAATGCGTGGTAAGTTTAGCGGCAAACTCGGCCACTTGTGCCAATTCTAGGGCATGGCTGCTGTTCAGGGTGGGCATAACCCATAATTTTTGCGCTTGAGCCAGTGATAGAACTTTGTCTAATTTTTTGAAATTATTACGACTAATTTCTTGGGCGAGGGTTTCATCTATCATCAACCGAATGGTGTTAAAACCACTCTGCTTGGCTTTGCGTAAATCCCGTTCAATCAGTTCGGCCTCGAACCAATCTGAACCCCACATCTTCCAGGCGCGGTCAAAATAGCCATGATAATTGACCCCTAGCATAAACATGGGGTCGCCTGATGCAATTGTTAAATATCGTTTGTTCTCTGCTAAGTGAACCAAGTCCATAACGATAGACCTCCAAATCAAATTAATAGTGGGGTTGATAATATCCCCAGATTTTAAAGTAGTTGACATAAGTATAAGCCCAATTAAATTTTCTGTAAAGCAGACAGGGTTTATAGTTGGCTAGTGATTGTTGCAAAGCGTTTAAGGCTGTGCTAAACTTAGAGGAATAAGCCTTTGGGGGCAATTTTTTAATTACTGAAGTTGCAATATATCACAATGGAGATGATGTTATGAATTATTATAATTCTTTGCTTGTACTATTCTTGGGCTTTGGTCTAATGGAAATTGTTTCAGCGGTGATAGCAGTTGTTGTTTTAATTGTGGTTGCAGCAATTTTTCTGTTTTTTTCAAGTCGTAAAACGACCGTTCCTATCAAATCGGCGCAGGCAGAGGTGACTCTCAAAACCGTGTCCTCTCAGCAAACTCCTGAAGTGTTTGCTCCACTCTTAGAAGTTCCTTCCTCTCAAGTAGCCATGGAGATTACTCAAATGTCCCCAAACAATATGCGTGATTCTGAATTAGCTAAAACATCACCCAATTCAATAAACATAAAGAAAATGATAACAGCCCAAGAAAGAGTTGAAACAGCCCAAGAAACCGCCTCTTTGCGGTTGCCCCACATGAATTGGCAGGCCGTGGGGTTAAGTGATGTTGGTTTGAAACGTGAATTAAATGAAGATTACTGGGATAAAGCCGAGCTTTTGTTGCCGACTGAGCAACCCTGTGGCGTTTATATCCTATCCGATGGCATGGGCGGGCATGAAGGCGGCGAAATTGCCAGCCGAGTAACGGTGGAGGCCATTAAAACACAATTTATGACGCAGCCACCTCAAACCTTGACGGAATTTGAGACTTGGTTAAATCAAGTTGCGGCTCATGCCAATGAAATGGTGATTGCTCAACAGGGTAATCAAGGTCGGGCGGATAGGATGGGCGCGACGTTGGTGGCCGCGTTGGTGGCGAATAATAAAGCTACAATTGTTAATGTGGGGGATAGTCGGGCTTATTTGCTTAATTCCACGATTAAAAAGTTGACCCGTGACCATTCGTTAGTGGAACGTTTGGTGGAGTTAGGTCAAATTACGGAAGATGAAGCCCGTCATCATCCGCAAAAAAATGTCATTTATAGCACCATGGGTGATAAGGATAAAATCCAAATTGATGTTTACCATTGCCCCTTGCAGCCTGGTGACCGTTTATTACTTTGTTCTGACGGTTTAAGTGGCATGGTGGAGGATGAAGATTTGCTTAAGCTGAGTTTGAGTCATCCTGAGGCGGCTATGGCTTGTCAGGTGATGATTAACGCGGCTAATGAGGCGGGTGGTAAGGATAATATTACAGCCGTTATTGTGCAAATGGATGAATAGGCGATGGGGCGTAAAAAGGTAACCCATGAAGACCAGTATGACTCGCCCTGGAAAGAGGCCATTGAGGAATATTTCCCTGAATGTTTAGCCTTTTTCTTTGCGGATATTCAGGCGGATATTGATTGGTCGCGCGGCTATCAGTTTTTGGATAAGGAGTTGGAGAAAATTGTCCGTCAGGCTTTGGTTACGGAGCAACGGGTGGATAAACTGATTGAGGTTTATCGTAAATCGGGCGATACCGCGTGGGTGTTGATTCATTTGGATATTCAGAGTCAGCATGAAAAAGAATTTGCTAAACGAATGTATCGCTATAATTACCGTCTCTTTGACCGCTATGACCGTCAAATTGTAACATTGGTTATTTTTGGTGATGAAAGTACCAAATGGCGACCTAATCGTTATGAGCGTGACTTGTGGGGCTGTGAAGTCAAGTTCAAATTTCCGACGGTCAAATTGATTGATTATAATATCAGTGAGTTGGAACAACATGACAACCCTTTTGCGGTGGTGGTGTTGGCTCATTTATACACCAAGGCCACCAAAAATAAGCCTAATGAACGCTATGAGGCGAAGTGGCGGTTAATCCGCATGTTATATGAACGGAATTATACCCGTGAGAAAATTTTATCATTGTTGCGTTATATTGATTGGTTATTGGCATTACCACCCATGTTAGAGCAAAAGTTAGATGATACTGTTTTTGAGTATGAGGAGGCACAAAAAATGGCGTATGTTACTTCATTTGAACGTCGCGCCACCCATGTTAGAGCAAAAGTTAGATGATACTGTTTTTGAGTATGAGGAGGCACAAAAAATGGCGTATGTTACTTCATTTGAACGTCGCGCTGAGGCTCGCGGTGAAGCACGGGCGCGCTTAAAAGTTGAACATGAATATGAACAAAAGTTGATGGTAATGCAGAAACAACTTCAGCAAGAACTCTATCAAAAGGTTCAGGAAGAAGTTCAGCAAAAGATTCAGCAGGAACTTCAGCAACGAATCTTGATTGCGAAAGAGACCGTTATGGAGAACCTGGAGTTTCGATTTGGAGAAATCCCTTTGAATATCGTAACCTTGATTAATCAGATAGATGACCTGGAGGTGCTAAAGGCAGTGCGCCGACAGACCTTTGGGGGCCGACAGACCTTTGGGGTAGAATCATTAGAAAAGTTTCAGCAATTACTCCATGAGGTTTGGGTGAATAAGAAGCCTATATTACCTGAGAGCCATGATTCAATGACTTCATTAGCGGTTTGATTTTTTGGTCATCTGATAACTAAAAGTTATCAGATGACTACATGGTAGGAAACTTCATGATGCAAGCAGACAACGTGGTGCGCTCAACTTGCCCTTATTGCGGGGTGGGTTGTCAAATATTACTAAATATCAAAGCCGACCGTATTTTTCGGATAGATGCCCCTTTTGATGCCGCGCCTAACTTTGGGCGTTTGTGTGTCAAGGGGCGTTTTGGTACTGATTATGTCCACCATGCTGACCGTTTGACGGTGCCGTTGATTCGGCGGGTGGCGCAGGTGGCGGGGCAGCGGACGGCAGCCACTGACCGCGCCGAGTGGCGTGAGGCTACTTGGGATGAGGCATTAGATTTAGTGGTGACGCGTTTGCTGGCGTTGCGCTGGCAATATGGGGCGGATTGTATTACTAATAATGTCTGCGCGAAGGCCACCAATGAAGATAACTATTTATTGCAAAAATATATCCGCGCCGTGATTGGCACGAATAATGTTGACCATTGTACCCGTTTGTGCCATGCGGGGAGTGTCGCGGCGTTACAATTGGCGGTGGGGTCGAGTGCCATGAGTAATACCATTGCCGAGATGAAAGATTTGGAATGTTTCATTATTACGGGGTCGAATACGGCGGATAATCACCCTGTGATGGCGACTTTTATGAAGCAGGCGATTGCAAAAGGGGCGAAGTTGATTGTGGCTGACCCGCGCCAAACGGAAATGTGTCAATTTGCGACGCTGTGGCTACGGCAACAGCCTGGCACTGACCCCGCGTTGTTTAATGCCATGGCGCATGTGATTGTGAAGGAAGAACTTTATAACAAAGAATTTATTGCCCAACGAACGGAGGGCTTTTCGGCATATATTGAAAGTTTAGAGCATAAAACGCCTGAATGGGCGGAAACAATTACAGGTGTGGCTGCGGAGGACATTCGTAAGGCGGCGCGCATGT
>JFJP01001160.1_pt1 | contig 40818 bp, 30 predicted proteins | sample 431651 | NCBI WGS metagenome assembly JFJP01 (sample SAMN02602958, study PRJNA72255) | Microbial mat metagenome, whole genome shotgun sequencing project. | biome: fresh water; feature: sink hole; material: water; isolation source: purple microbial (photo- and chemosynthetic) mats found in...
GACAAGAATATTTTTCGTGTTTTTCGTGCATTTCGTGGAAAAAATCTTTTCGTATTGATAATGCAAACTGAATCTAGCCTTTTACTTAATGGTTTTTATGCTGGACTCAATTTTGATTTCAAAAAAATTTCGCGCCCTTCGTGCCTTTCGTGGACAAATCCCCTCCAAGGACAAAAATGAGAGCGGTCTAAAAAGGCCACATCTGAAATTCGCTTTCAAAAATTATCTTTGGTTATCAATTGGTTACAAATAGGAAAATGCCAATAATGGTTTTTATGCTGGACTCACAGATTCCTGCGCCATGACCTTTCCCCTTCGCCTGATTATTTCGCCCCTTCAGGGCTTTCGCGGCGAGGCCCAGGCATCCGAAAGGGGCGTAGCCCTGGCATCTTCGCAGCATCGCGCCGCCACCGCACCCTCAAAATGGGCGTAGCCCTGACATCATGCCAATTGCGTGGAAACGCGACAGGCTGACTTTAAATGTCTTTGTTTTGGCATTGAACCCCTACGGGGCTCTGGTTCGCGGCGGTTCGCCCCTCCCCCGGATCTCATCCGGGGCTATCCACATTCCATCCCTTCGGGATGCGCGGAACAGCCCGATTTTGCCGGACGCTGGCGATTGGGATATTTCACGCATGAACGCAACCGGGTCTCAGAGGCTGGCCTTGGCCGATTCGGGCAGGAACTTCTCGAGCAGCCGCATGAGCTTGGTCTTGGAGATGGGCTTGACCAGCAGGTCGTCGAAGATGCTCTCGTCGAAGTCGCGCTCTGAGCCCAGGTTGGTGAAGGCCGTCTGCGCCACGATGGGCAGCCAGGGCATCTCGCCCTTGATCATCCGCGTGGCCTCGATGCCGTCCATGACGGGCATCTTGATGTCCATGAGCACCAGGTGGGCCAGCCTTCCGCGGGCCAGGCTGACGGCCTGCGAGCCGTTCTTGGCGTGCAGGACCTCCACGCCCAGGTCGCGCAGCAGCTCCTCGATGAAGATGAAGTTGAGCGGCTCGTCCTCGGCCACGAGCACCGTCGGCCGGGCCGGGAGCCGGGCGGGCGGCTGGGTCTCCTTGGCGGGGCTGCTGCCGGCCAGCAGCAGGGGCAGGCTCAGCACGAAGCGGCTTCCCACGCCCAGCGAGGACTCCACCCAGACTTGCCCGCCCATCATCGCGGCGAAGGACTTGGCCACGGCCAGGCCCAGGCCGTTGCCGCCGTAGTTGCGGGTGATGCCGGTCTCGACCTGGAAGAACCGCTCGAAGACGCGCTCGTGGTTTTCCGGGGCGATGCCCAGGCCCTGGTCGCTGACCCAGAAGTCCATCCGGCCGTCGTGCTCGGCCACGCCCAGCTTGATGCGGCCCTGCTCGCTGAACTTGATGGCGTTGGAGCAGAACTTGCCCAGCACCTTGCCGAGCTTCTTGGCGTCGCAGACGAACTCGTGCTCGGCCGGAAGGTTGTTTTCGAGCACCAGGTCGATCTTCTTGGCCAGGGCGATGGGGTGGTAGGTCTCGAAGATGTCGCGCAGGACGTCGCCGGCGCGGGTGCTCGTGGGGTTGAGCTCCACGGTCTCGGTCTCGATCTCGGAGATGTCGAGCACGTCGTCCACGATGGAAAGGAGCTGGTGCCCGCACTCGTTGATGATCTGGGCGTGCCGGAGCTGCCGGGGCAGGTCCTTGCACTGGCGTTGCAGCATGCTCGAAAAGCCGAGGATGCCGTTGAGCGGGGTGCGTATCTCGTGCGACATGTTGCGCAGGAACGACGCCTTGAGGGCCTCGCCGCGCTGGGCTTCCTCCTTGGCCTTCTCCATCTGCTCGACCACTTGCAGCCGGGCGCTGATGTCGCGGACCACGAAGACGAACCCGCCCCTCTCGTCGGGCAGCTCCGAGACCTTCATCTCGCCGAAGAAGACGCTGCCGGCGTAGGTTCGGAAGGGGAAGAAGACCTCGGCGCCGAGCGACTTGGGCGGCAGGCTCTCCTCCAGGCCGAGCATCTGGCCGATGGGCTTGCCCAGCAGCCAGTTGGCGTCGTGGCCCATGAGCACTTCGAAGGCCCGGTTGCAGGCGCGGATGGCCTCGCCTCGGTCCGTCACGGCGATGGCCTCCTCGATGCCGTCGAAGGTGGAGCTCAGGATGTGGCGGTGCCATTCGTCGGGGCGCTCGTGCGGCGGCCCGGGCGGCGGGCTCAGGCTGATCTGGTATCCCCGGTGGACGCCGTTCTCGCGCAGGGGCCAGCAGCAGGCCGAGAGCGTGATGCCTTGGCCCTGGGGGTCAACCAGCGCCACGGCCTCGGCCACGGCGTGCGCGCTGACGTTCCAGCTCGTCTCGCGGGCCAGGCGCAGGAGGGGGCGCAGGGGCTCCATCTCCGCGGCCGGCCGGCCCTGCCAAGGCCCCGGGAGGCCCAGCCGGTCGGCCAGGGGCGCGCTGAGCTTGCTGATCCGTCCTTCGATGTCCAGCTCCAGCCAAAGGTCGGACTCGGGGTCGAGCCCGCAGCAGCTTTGCCGCCGGGGGGGGGGCAGCTCGAAAAAGCACACCACGCTGGCCTGCCACGGCACGAAGCGGACGGAGGCCTTGGCCGCGGGGCTTGGCCCGAAGGCCAGCTCGAAATCCGCCCGCGACAGGAGCGACTGCCGCTGGCACTCGCGGGCCTTGGCCGCGAAGCCTTCCACCCGCTCGAAGGCCTGCTCCACGGCCTGGCCCATCCGGCTTTGCAGCCACGGCTCGAAAAGGCCTTGGAACGCCTGGTTGGCGAACACCAGGTTCAGCCCATGCGATTCCTCCACCAGCAGGCAGGCGGGAGTCGGGTCGTGCTCGAACACTGAAAAGAAGCCGTACAACTGTTCGGCCTGGTTTTGCTCCTTGAGGTCCATCGTTTCTGTGTCATGGCGCGGGGGGCGCGTTCTTCGTTCGACGCCCGCCCACGGCCTTTTGTGTGGATGCGAGATATGGGCAGTCTCCCTGTCGAAGGCTGTCCTTGGCTTTGGTTTCACCTCCAATATACGTTATTTCAAGGCTTGATGTTTTGCCTTTTCATGCCCAAAGACAAAAACCAGAGGCCCAAGAAGCAGATTGCGCCGTTCAGTGCGACAAGCTCGAAGCCGAAGCGGTATCCGCCCAGCCAGGCCTCCGAGTTGGCCTGTATCCAGTAGGTCAGGACCGGGGAGGCCAGGCATACCCAGGGCACCCAGCGGTCGCGCAGGGGGCGGCGGCTGGCCAGGCCGAAGGCGAAGAGCCCCAGCAGCGGCCCGTAGGTGTAGCCCGCGGCCGTGAAGATGGCGCTGGCCACGCTCTGGTCGTTCAGCGCGTGGAAGCCCAGGATGGCCAGCACCAGCACCAGCGAGACCCCGGCGTGGACCCACCGCACGACCCGCCTGCGCTGGGGCTCGGGATACCGCCCCACGTCCAGGAAATCGACGCTGAACGAAGTGGTCAGGGCCGTCAGGGCCGAGTCGGCGCTCGAGTAGGCCGCGGCCACCAGGCCCAGCACGAAGAACAGCCCCACCACCGGAAGCAGGTAGCCCTGCGTGGCCAGCAGCGGGAAGAGGTCGTCGGTGCGCCGGGCCACCCACTGGCCGTCGGGCCCCAGCATCGAGAGCACCTTGCCGCCCTCCGGGTTCTCCACGAAGGCCAGCAGCCCGCCCGAGAGCGCGTACTCGTACAGCAGCACCCCCAGGGTCAGGAAGGACAGGTTCACCAGCACCAGCACCAGGCTGAACCAGAACATGTTCTTCTGCGCCTCGCCCAGGTTGCGGCAGGTCAGGTTCTTCTGCATCATGTCCTGGTCCAGGCCCGTCATCACCACCGCGATGAAGGCCCCGCCCGCGAACTGCTTCCAGAAGTAGCTCGGCGACTGGGCGTCCTCGAAGAAGAACACCTGCGAGAACTGGCTCTGGCTGATCGTCTCGACCAGCCCGGCCAGGCCCAGGCCCATCTGCTCGGCCAGGCCCCAGACGGCCACGCCCACCGAGACCAGCATGAAGAAGGTCTGCAGCGTGTCCGTCCAGACGATGGTCTTGATGCCCCCCTGGAAGGTGTAGAGCCAGATCAGCAGGATGGAGAGCGTCACCGTGAACCAGAACGGGACCCCCCAGCCCAGCGGGTCGAAGATCGTGATCTGGAAGACGTTGGCCACCAGGAACAGCCGGAACGACGAGCCCACCACCCGCGACACCAGGAAGAAGAAGGCCCCCGAGCGGTATGACCAAGGCCCGAGCCGCTGCTTGAGGTAGCTGTAGATCGTCGTCAGGTCGAGCCGGTAGTACAGCGGCATCAGCACCAGCGCGATCACCGCGTAGCCCACCAGGTAGCCCAGCACCATCTGGAAGTACGACAGCGAGCTGGTGCCGACCCAGCCCGGCACCGAGACGAAGGTCACGCCCGAGAGCGAGGCCCCGATCATGCCGAAGGCCACCAGGTACCAGGGCGACTGCCGGTTGGCCCGGAAGAAGGCCTCGGTGTCGGCGCCCTTCGAGGTGAAATGCGCCACAACCAGCAGCATCGAGAAGTAGGCGGCCACGACAGTGCCAATCAGCAAGGGACTCATCAGGCTGGGGGGATGGGTTGGGGGGTCAACTGCTCTTGCGCGACTTAGGGTCGAGCACCACTTGGCCGATCATGGCCGAGCGCACGTCCAGGGGCTTGGGCTGTTCCTCGGGCGACTTGCGCGAGGTCTTGCTGTCGCGCTCGTACTTGTCCTTGAAGTCGCTCACCGACTCGACGTGGTCCTTGTCTTTCTTCTCTTCGACCTTGTCTTTCCCAAACCGCTCGATATACTTGTTCACCAATTCGTTGCCATCGGTGGCGGCGTCGAGTTTGGCATGGCCTGGCAATGCCGGGGCGTTGGCCAGCAGGTTGTCGAAGATGGTGGGCTTGTTCTTTTCCTGCTCGGCCAGCAGGGCGGCCAGCTCGGCCTCGTGCTTCTTCTGCTTTTTCCTGGAGACCAGCAGGATGACAAGGGCGATCAGGAAGACGGTCAGGAAGAAGTAGCGCATGGTGCGAAGGGGTCAGAGCAGTTCGTCGATTTTTTCCTGCGGAATGGCCAGCACGGCCTTGGCGGCGCCCTCCACGATGGGGCGCTTGAGCAGTTGCGGATGCTCGACAAGGGCCTCTATCCACTGGGCGGGGGCCAGTTGTATGCCCTTGTACTGCTCCTTGAAGAGCGTCTCCTGCGTGCGGACCATCTCGACGGGCTTGGCCCCGAGCTTCTCGAAGAGGCTGGCGAGCTTGGCCCGGTTGAACGGCTGGTCGAGGTAGCGCACCACTTGGTGCTCGATGCCTTTGTCCTGGAGGTACTTGAGGGCTTCGCGGCTTTTCGCGCAGCGGGGGTTGTGGTAGATCGTCAGCATGATGTTGATGCTTTGGTGGGATTTTCAGCGTTTCTCGGGCTGGCGGGGGCCAGGGTCAGCGGTCCAGGTGCTCGGACATGGCCGAGAGCAGGTCCTGCGGCCCGAGCAGCCTGCTGGACGCGCCGCGGAGGTACCTCTCGATTCGGGTGACGGGGTCCATGCGCTGGGTCCAGTCGCCGCTGCGGATCTTCCCCTTCACCTTGCGCTTGTAGCAGAAGGCCCATTGCTTCTGGTCTTCCGCGAAGGGGGAGCCCGTGGTGTCCTTGGGGCAGGGCCAGGTGGGCACCAGCCCGAGCGAATAGCCCTTGGGGAACTCCCCCCAGTGGCTCTCCATGTGGTCGATGCGCTGCAGGCAGAAGAAGTTCACCAGATAGACCTCGCCGATGGTGGCCTGGTCCTGGTCCTCGAACTCGATGTAGGCGCTGCCCCGCTCCGATTCCATGAGCTGCCCGCGGGTGTAGAAAAGGCCTTGCGGGTGGGTCCCCTCCATGTAGTAGTCGAGCCGCTGGCCGGCCCGCAGGGTTCCGAAGACGAACAGGCGGATGATGGGGTTGAACATGTTTTCCTGGGTGTGCATGGCCTGGTTCGGGTGAGGGGGGGTTAGCGGAGGCTTTTCTTCCAAAAGAAGTAAATGTACGAAGAACGCGCCGAAATCAAAAGCAGCAGGGGGTAAACGCTTGGATGCAAGGCCTGTGGCAGAAGGGCGAAGCCAGGGATCAGCAGCAGGGCCAGCAGGCCGTTGGCGCCGTAGAAGCGTGCCGCCCAGGACTTTAGCCGTCGGCCCGCGAAAAAGACCATCGGCAGGTGCAGGGGCAGGGCCCAGAGCACGTTGAGGTTGCCCCGCATCACCTTGTGCTCGGTGCCGAACCAGAGGAAGAGCAGGATGTAGCCCGCCAGGGCCAGGGGGACGAACAGCGCCAGGTCGAAGCCGTGCAGCATCCTGCCTTGGCGCCAGCCCCAGGCGCTCAGCAGCAGCCCCGCGGCCAGCAGCAACCAGAACAGCGCCCCGGGGCCGCTCCAGAACGGCGCCTCGGGCAAGGGGGCCGCCGCGACAAGCTCGTGCCGGGCCGCGACCAGCGGACGCCGCCCGCCGGGCCCGGGCAGGCTCGCCTGGTCGAAGGCCAGCTCGAGGTGGTCGGGCAGGAAGGCGTGCTCCGAGAGCCGCGTGGCGCGGTAGCCCGGTGAGCCCAGGGCCAGGTAGATGCCCAGCCCTCCCCAGGGCCGCTCTTCGAGGCAGGGATCCATCAAATCCCGGAAGTCCTTGTCCGTCAGCGAGTCCTCCTGGGCGAAGCTCGCCCCGGCCACCTCGCGCAGCAGGTCGCGGATGCGCGTGGCGCAGTTGTCGAAGAAGAAGTCGTAGCGGTAGAACCGGTTCTCGGGCCGCTCGTTCTCGACCAGGAAGCCGAACACGGCCTGGCGCTGCGCCGAGTCGAGGGCCAGCACCTGCGCGCGCACCTGCCGGCCCTCCTCGGCATAGGCCTCGGCGAAGCGGTCGTAGCGGGCCAGCGAGAGCATGTAGTCGAGCTGCCCCTTGAGGAACTTGGTGTAGAAGCCGGGCGTGTGGAAGTCGAAGGTGCCGTAGTTGAACACCAGGTCGAGGCCCAGGTCGGGGTCGCGCACCCGCAGGGCGCTGTGGCCGAAGGCCGTGTAGAGGTCCTGGCCGGCCGAGCAGGTCAGCAGCGAGATTTCGGCCCCGGGGCCGAGCACGGGCTGCGCCCCGGCGGGCCGCGGCAGGGCCAGGAGCAGCAGCGTCAGCAGGAGGGCCGGCAGGATGCGCATGGTGTTCTTGTTATGCCGCGAAATAAGCGCTTTTCCGCGGATTTCAGCCCACCCGGGGCCTCGCCGGGACGGCCCGCCCACGAAAAAGGCCGACCCTGGCGGGGCCGGCCTTCGTGGAGGGTGGTTCTGGGTGGTTCTATGGCGATGCCTCCGCGGCTTCGGCTCAGCAGGCGTGGACTTCCTCGACGCGCGCGATGAAGGGCATGGATTTCTTGATGGTCTGCTCCACGCCGGCCTTGAGGGTCATGGAGCTGATGTCGCAGTGCTCGCAGGCGCCCGTGAGGCGGACCTTCACGATGTAGTCGTCGGAGATGTCCACCACTTCGATGTCTCCCCTGTCGGCCTGCAAGTAGGGGCGGATCGGCTCGATGGCGTTGCGGACTTTGTCCAGAAGCATGTTTTTTTCCTGAGTTCCCATGGTTTCAAAGTTTTAAGGTTCAAAAAGAGGCGATTGAAAACGAAAAGCCCCGCCCTAGGTCCGGGCGAGGCGGCTGCTTATTTTTCGGTGATCTGCACGATCTGGGTCGGGGCCAGCTTGGCGTTGCGCTCGGCCACGGCGTTGGCCACGTTGTCCGCCAGCTCGAGGAACTGCTTGCCGATGAGGCTGTCCTCGTCCAGGACGGAAGGCTCGCCGGCGTCGCTCTGCTCGCGGATCTTCTCCACGATGGGGATCTGCCCGAGCAGCGGCATGTCGTAGCGGAAGGCCAGGTTCTTGCCGCCGTCCTTGCCGAAGATGTAGTAGCGCTCCTCGGGGTGGTTTTCGGGCGTGAACCACGACATGTTCTCGACCAGGCCCAGCACGGGCACGTTGATCTTGTCTTGCCGGAACATGGCGATGCCCTTGATGGCGTCGGCCACGGCCACGTCCTGCGGGGTCGTCACGATGACGGCCCCGGTGACGGGGACCGACTGCACCATCGACAGGTGGATGTCGCTGGTGCCCGGGGGCAGGTCGATGACCAGGTAGTCGAGCTCGCCCCAGAGGCCCTCGCTCAGGAGCTGGTTCAGGGCGTTGGTGGCCAGCACCCCGCGCCAGATCAGCGCGTCTTCGGGGTGGACGAAGAATCCGATGGACAGGACCTTGACGCCGTACTGCATCACGGGCACCACCAGCTCCTTGTTGTTCACCTTGCGCAGCAGGGGGCGCTGGTCTTCCACCTTGAACATCTTCGGGATGGAAGGCCCGTAAACGTCGGCGTCGATCAGGCCGACCTTGGCGCCCCGCATCGAAAGCCCCACGGCCAGGTTGGTGGCGATGGTCGATTTGCCCACGCCGCCCTTGCCCGAGGCCACGGCGATGATGTTCTTGACCCCCGGCAGCATCTCCGAGTTGTCCTTGCGCCCGCTCGAGACCTGCGCCGTGGCCAGGACTTCGACTTCCCGCTCGGGGCCCGCGACGGCCTGGATGGCCTTCGCGCAGGCCTTCTTCACGGAGTTCTTCAGCGGGTCGTTGGCCGAGGGGAAGGCCAGCTCCAGGCTGACCTTGTGTTGTTCGACCGTCAGGTTCTTGACCATGTTCAAGCTGACCACGTCGTTGCCGACGCCGGGGTGCTTCACCTTGTGGAGGGCCTCAAGGATTTCTTTTTTCAGGTCTGCCATGATTTTTGCTTGGGCTTTCTTATTCAGAATGATTCTACGCTTGTCGCGCAAACTTAGCAATTCGCGGGCTTTTTTGAACACGTGATTTCACCCGTCCCTCCTCATTTCCTTGGAATGGGGCGGGTGTTTTCACGTGCTTTTTCGTTGGGCACGATAAGGAAGCCCGGTTGCCCCTTCGCCCGGCCCCATGAATTCGGGCCGAAGCGATTTCCTTGTTTTCGCAAACGTTTTAATTTTGATGGGCTACCCCAGGCGCGTTTTTTGCCGTATCGGCAGATGTTTGAGAACACTCGCCCGCCTGCTCTTGCGCCCACTCCTTTATTGTTCCTTGTCAAATCCTTGAAAAACAAGAACTTTGGCAACAGGAAGCGATTTCCCGAATGCCATGATGAAACCCACCCCGATCCTGACCTTTTTGCTGGTCCTTGGTCTTTCCCAGGCTTGGGGCCAGGGCCCGGGCTTCGTCTTCCGCGTGCTCGACAAGTCCACCGGCCTGGCCCAGAACTCGGCCAACGCCATTTTCGAGGACCGCGACGGGTTCCTCTGGCTGGCCACCCGCGACGGCCTGGACCGCTTCGACGGGTTCTCCTTCCTCAACTTCCAGCCCGACCCCCGCGACCCCGCCCGCTCGCTCGGCCACCTCAACGTCAAGTCCATCTTCCAAGACCGCGACGGGTTCCTCTGGCTGGGCACCAACGGCGGCATCACCCGGCTGGAGCCAGCGACCCGTTCCCTGCGCAATTTCGGCAAGGCCCACGGGCTGCCCTCCAACTTCGTCAAGGATGCCCTGCAAGACCCCTGGGGCAACCTCTGGGTGGCCACCGATGGCGGGCTGGTCTGGCTGCCCGCCGACGAGCTGGCCAGCGAAAGCCCCGCCTTCCGCAGGCAGCCCCTCTACCTGACCCCCAGCCGCGACGCCGAGGCCGTCTTCCTCAAGGACCTCGGCATCGGCCCCGACGGCAACCTCTGGGTGGCCAGCGACTTCGGCCTTCAGGTGCTGCTCCTCGGGCCCGAAGGACGGCCCAGGGGATGCCTCGGATGGACCAGCGAGTCCCTGCCGCTCGGCCCTGCCGACAACTTCTGCAAGGCCTTCGACTGGTTGCCCGACGGCACGCTCTGCCTGGCCACCGACGCCAGCCTCGACCTCCTGCGCTTCGACTTCGACAGCTACGAACTTTGCGAGGCCCGGCACCTGCGCCACGACCCCAAGGACCCCGCCTCGCTGCCGCACCCCAACGCCGGTTCCGTCCTCGCGGACCGCGAGGGCAACCTCTGGGTCGGCACACGCCTCGGCCTGGGGTTCGTGCCAAGTGCCGAGATCGAGGCCGGCACCTTCCGGTTCCGCAACCAGCGCAGCCGCTTCGGCCAGCCCGGAGCCCTGGCCGACGACCAGGTCCGCTGCGTCGAGCAGACCCCCAGGGGGCGCGTCTGGGTCGGCACCGAGGACGGCGGCGCGCACCTGTTCCTGCCCTCCAACACCTTCCTCCAGCGCTACGACCCCGGGCCCGGGGGGCTTTCCGGCCAGTTCGCCCAGGCGCTGCTGCCCCTTTCCGACACGGTCCTGCTCGTGGGCACCGAGAAGGGACTGGACATGGGCATCTACGACAAAAGCGCCGGCGTGTTCCGCTTCAGGCCCGTGCCCTGGACCCGCCAACTGGACCGCAAGCCGTCCACCACCGAGTTGAGCGCCCTCCACCGCGACCGCCAGGGCCGCTTCTGGCTCGCCGTGCCCGAGGAGGGCGTCTATCTGCTCGATTCCCTCTGGCGGCCCGTCGAGCATTTCAGCCGACAGCATCCGGCCGCCCCCCTGGGCAACGACATGGTCCACCAGATAGCCCAGGACGCGCAGGGCGACATCTGGCTGGCCACCTACCTCGGCCTGAGCCGCCTGCGCCAGGACGGCCAAGGCCGATGGGCGGCCAACAACTTCATGCCCTCCGACGGCCTGCCCAACGCGACCATCTGGTGCCTCCTGCCCGACGCCGACGGCCGCGTCTGGGCGGGCACCTCCGGCGGGCTGGCCTTCTGGGATCCCCAGGCCCGCGGCTTCGGCCACCATGCCTTCTCGCCCGACGACAGCCTCTCGCTGGGCCAGGACTACGTCCACGCGCTGGCCCGCGACGCCAGCGGCAGCCTCTGGGTCGGCACCGGCGCCGGCCTCGACAGGATGCTCGCCCCGGCGGGTGGATTCGAGCATTTCGCGCCGGCCAGCGGGCAGGCCATGGAGGTTTGCCGCGGGCTGGCCTTCGACCACTTGGGAAGGCTCTGGCTCGCCTCCGCTGAGGGCCTGACCGTCCGCGGCGTCGCGCCCGGCGGCGGAGTCTTCTTCCTGGGCAAGGAGCAGGGCCTGGCCGGCGAGTTCGCCCTCGGCGCGGCCGCCTCGATCCAGGGCGGGCGCCGGATGGCGTTCGGCACCAGCCAGGGCCTGGTCGTGGCAACGGCCGAGGGCCTGGCTGGTGCCGACAGCCCCATCGAGGTGCTCTTCTCGGAGTTCTCGCTCTTCAACCAGAAGCAGCTCGTCGGGCGGTCGCCCCTCCTGCCCCTCGACCTGCACCATGCCGACAGCCTGGTCCTGGACTATACCCACCAGATCTTCACCTTCCACTTCGGCGCCACCGGCCAGGAGGACCCGGCTTCGGTCGAGTTCTCGTACCGGCTGCTGGGCTTCACCGACGACTGGACCCTGGCCGAGCCCGGAGACCGCCGCGCCACCTTCACCAACATCCACCACGGAAGCTACGTCCTCGAGGCCCGCGCCCGCGCCCGAGGCGGGCAGTGGGGGCCGCCCCGCAGGCTGCACCTGACCATCCTGCCGCCTTTCTGGCTCAGCCCTTGGGCCTACGTCTTCTACTCGTTGGCCGCCTTGCTGGCGCTGGCCTTGCTGGTCCGCTGGCTCATGGGCCGCGACAAGCGACAGCAGCTCGAAATCGAGCGCGAGAGGCGCCTCAACGAGCGCCTGGTCCAGACCGACCGCCTCAAGGACGAGTTCCTGGCCAACACCTCGCACGAGCTGCGGACGCCCCTGAACGGCATCATCGGCCTGGCCGACGCCCTGATCGACGGGGTCTCCGGGCCGCTCGATGAGGAGGTCGTCGAGACCCTCTCGATGATCAAGTACAGCGGCCTGCGCCTTTCCAACCTGGTCAACGACATCCTCGACTTCTCGAAGCTCAAGAGCAAGGACCTGCGGCTCAACCTGGCCGATACCGACCTGCGGGCCGTGGTGGACGTGGTCCTGGCCCTGAGCCAGCCGCTTTCGAGCATGAAGGGCCTGGACCTGCTCAACCAGGTGCCGCCCGACTTCCCGCTGGTGCTGGCCGACGAGGCCCGCCTCCAGCAGATCTTCCACAACCTGGTCGGCAACGCCATCAAGTTCACCCGCACGGGCAGCGTCCGAGTGCGGGCCAGCCGCTTCCGAGATAGCGGCGGGGAGTGGGCCAGGGTAGAGGTCATCGACACGGGCATCGGCATCCGCGCCGAGAGCCAGGCGCGCATCTTCGAGTCGTTCGAGCAGGAGGATGGCTCCATCGCCCGGAACTACGGCGGCACCGGGCTGGGCCTCTCGGTGAGCCGCAGCCTGGTCGAGCTGCACACGGGGCGCATCTGGGTGGAGTCGGAGCTCGACAAGGGCTCCAACTTCAGCTTCACCCTGCCGCTGGGCGCCGAGCGCGACCAGGCCATGGCCTCCGAGGCCCCCCAGGAGCTCCAGCAGCAGCAGGCCCTGCTCTACCGCGACCCCGTGCCCAAGGGCTCCGAGCAGAGCATCCTGGTCGTGGACGACGAGCCGGTCAACCGCCAGACCCTCTACAAGCAGCTCAGCCTGTTCAACTACCGCGTCAGCCTGGCCAAGAACGGCTTCGACGCCCTGCGCATGGTCGAGCAGGAGGCCTTCGACCTGGTCGTGCTCGACGTGATGATGCCCCAGATGTCAGGCTACGAGGTCTGCCGCAAGATCCGCGAGCGGCACGCCCCGCAGGAGCTGCCCGTGCTCCTGCTCACGGCCAAGAACCAGCCCGAGGACCTGCTGGTCGGCTTCCAGGCCGGAGCCAACGACTACCTGGCCAAGCCCTTCTCCAAGGACGAGCTCCTGGCCCGGGTCAAGCTGCACATCCAGCTCGTCGAGGCCAACCGACAGCTCAAGGCCTACAACCTCGACCTCGAGGCCAAGGTCAACGAGCGGACGGAGCAGGTCCTGGCCCAGCAGAAGGAAATCAAGGACAGCCTCCGCTACGCCAGCCTGATCCAGATGGCCGTGCATCCGCCCGCCGCCAGCCTCGCGCAGTGCTTCGCCAGCCATTTTCTGCTGATGCTCCCCCGCGACATCGTCAGCGGCGACTTCTACTGGATGGCCCAGAAGGGCCACTGGCTGGCCCTGGCCCTGGGCGACTGCACGGGGCACGGCGTGCCGGGGGCCTTCATGTCCATGCTGGGCCACGCCTTCCTCAACGAGCTGGCCCTGCGCTCGCCCATCGAGGATCCCGCCCATGCCCTGGGCCTGCTCCGCGACATGGTCAAGGCCGCCCTGCACCAGACCGGGCGCGAGGGCGAGAACAAGGACGGCATGGACCTCGCGCTCTGCCTGCTCGACCGGCGAAACATGGGCCTGCGCTTCGCCGCCGGAAACGCCCGGGCCTACCTCGTGCGCCGAAGGCACGGCGTCCCGCCCGAGCTGGTCATCCTCAAAGGCGACCGCATGCCCATCGGCATCCACTACCAGGAGCAGGACTTCGCCCTCACCGAGACCACTGTGGCCCCTGGCGACAGGCTCTACCTGGCCACCGACGGCTTCAAGGACCAGTTCGGTGGACCCCAAGGCAAGAAGTTCAAAGAGTCGCGCTTCCGGCAGTGCCTGCTCGACGTGCAGCCCCTGGAGATGCACCGCCAGAAAAGGCAGCTCGAAGCCGAGCTGCGCCGATGGATGCGCCCCGGCCCGGCCATCACCCACCAGCAGGTGGACGACATCCTGGTGCTCGGCGTCGAAATCGGCGACCATGGGCAATGGAAAATGGACACCTGACGCCCAATCGCGTTAACACCAAGTTCCGTTCGATGGATGGAACATCCCAAATGCCAGCATCCGACAAAATCGGGCTGTTCCGCCCATCCCGAAGGGATGGAACATGAATAGCCCCGGATGAAATCCGGGGAGCAGAGAGCCAACGCGAACCAGAACCCCGTAGGGGTTCAATGCGAAAAACATGACGCTTCAAGGCAAGCTATCACCTTGGATAGCAACTTGGTAGCATAAGGCAATAAGGTTGTTTTGACTCCGCCAACTGATTTTCTACTAAGGTTCTACCCAAAAATAAGGTCTTTTCATCCGCTCTAAGCAATACTTCAAAATTTGCTTGTGTTAAGTTTGAAATCAATTTTCAAGTGAATATGTGCTTGTTTTTCAATACATTGAATTAAAACACATAGGCACATAGTTTGAAATCACATAGTTACATAGAAAAAAACTATGTGCCTATGTGTTTACAGCTTCAAAATGATAATCAAAATAGAGCGCAGTCTAAAAAGGTCATTTCAAAATTCCCTTTCAAAAATTATCTTTGACTATCAATTGGTTACAAATAGAAAAATGCAAATAAAGGTTTTTATACTGGACTCAGTCTTGCTTATCGCATATGGTTTTTCCTTGCAAATCGCCGTCCCACTCATTCTCTCTAATTTTGATTTCAAAAAAATTTCGTGCCCTTCGTGCCTTTCGTGGACAAATCCCCTCCAAGGACAAAAATGAGCGCGGTCTAAAAAGGTCATTTCAAAACTCGCTTTCAAAAATTATCTTTGATTATCAATTGGTTACAAATATAAAAATGCAAATAAAGGTTTTTATACTGGACTCAGTCTTGCTTATCGCATATGGTTTTTCCTTGCAAATCGCCGTCCCACTCATCCTCTCTAATTTTGATTTCAAAAAAAATTCGTGCCCTTCGTGCCTTTCGTGGACAAATCCCCTCCAAGGACAAAAATGGGTGCGGTCCAAAAAGGTCATTTCAAAATTCCCTTTCAAAAATTATCTTTGATTATCAATTGGTTACAAATAGAAAAATGCAAATAATGGTATTTATACTGGACTCATAATTAGAAACTTGCTTCGCAATTGGGCATTAACTTTTGCTTTGGATTTTTTTGGGGATAAAATGGCGTTCTTGCGGGAATGAAAAGGTTTTGTCGCTGGTCAAACGTCAACAAAACCGCGATTCCCCATGAAGAACTACCTGAAAATCCTCCCCCTGGCAGCCCTGGTGCTGCTCACCGGACTCCAAGCCAGCGCCCAGCAGGGACGCACGCAACGCGAGACCAACAACCCCAACGCGCAACGCGCCCAGAACCACAACCAGTGGATGATGGAGAACCTCGACCTCAGCCCCGAGCAACAGGCCCGCGTCCAGGAAATCAACCAGCGCTACGACCAGATGATGGCCCAGGTCGAGCAGCCCGAGGCCGCGTCGGTGGCCAACAACCGGGCCGACGTCCAGCAGATCCGCGACAAGCGCGACCAGGAGCTCCAGCAGGTGCTCAGCCCCGCGCAGTTCGAGGAATACCGCCAGCACCAGCGCCGGCAAGGCCCCAACCACCGCCAGGCACCCCCGGCGGGCATACAGCAGAACGCTCCCCGCTAGGCCCTCGGGCAACATCGCCTGGCAGGGCATCCAGCGACCCCTGCCGGGCTTCTTTTCCCTCGAAATCCATTCCAGCGAAACTTTTCAACCTTTCAAAACCTTTTCGTCATGAAACGCATCCATTTGTTCTTGTTCGCCTTCCTGGTGGCCGTGGCGCCTACCTTCGCCCAGCGCGGCGGACAGCAAGGCCCTCGCAACGAGGCCGCCCGCCAGCATTTCCAAGAGACCATCCTGCCCGCCCTCCAGCGCCAGCGCGCCGAGCTGGACCAGAAACTCAGCTCCGCCGAGAAGGCCCGCCTGGCCGAAATCCGCGCCGAGCTGGAGACCCTCCGCCCCGTGCGCCCCGAGCGCCCTGCCCCAGGCGAAGGACCTGCCCAGCGGCCCAACCTGACCGAAGACCAGATCCGCGAGCACATGGCCAACCGCATGAAGGCCGAGCAACTGGAGGCCGAGGTCGCCCGGATCGCCGCCAACCACCTCGACGAGCTGGTTGGAGTCGCCGTCGAGATGGACTCGCTGCACCGCCAGGCCCGCCCCGAGCAGCGCCCCGAGCAGCCTGCCCGCGCCGGACAAGGCCCCGGCCCCGAGCGCCAGAACGGACGCGACCCTGGGCGCGACCTGCGCAACCCGGTCCACTTCCTGCTCTGGGACGGACAGCAGGCGCCCGCCCGCGGCAACCGTCCGTAAGCACCTCATGCGCACGCCCCCGCGCCTTGCACCGAGCCGCCCCGACAGCGGCTCGGTTTCGTTTTCGGACCGTTCCAATTTTTTCTCTCCGATGGTGTTTCCTTTTTCTTACCTTGGGATCACCAAACCAAACGAAAAAGCAGCATCATGAGAACAATCGTCTATGGCATTTTTTCCTTGCTTTTTTTCTTCGCCGTCTTCTATTGGGCCCGCCCGGTCGTGGCCTTTGGCTACTTCGGTTTCCCATTCGCCCTCCTGACATGGCTCTACCTCTTGTTCTCGCTGGAGAGCAGCAACCGCAAGCGCAACGAAAGCTCCTTGTACCGAACCTTGGTCTTCGGGAGCTCCGGCTTCATGCTCCTGTTCATCTTGGTGGTCATGTTCACCACTTGGGGGCTTTTCCACCACCAGGCGTACAGGGCCGTGATTGGCGAGGTCAAGGAGGGCGCGGACTTCGCCGAGCTGATCGGGCCAGCCGAGATGGACCACGTCCGCTTGGTGGACGAGGAGATGGCCTACCGCCTGGGCGACAAGGTCCTGGGGGCGCAGCCCTCGCTGGGCAGCCAGGTCCACCTGGGCGACTTTTCCATCCAGCAGGTCAACGGGAAGCTCTACTGGGTGGCCCCGCTCGTCCACTCGGGCTGGTTCAAGTGGTGGAACAACCGCGAGGGCACGCCCGGCTACGTCAAGGTCTCGGCCAGCAACGAGCGCGACGTTGAGCTGGTGCAGCAGGTCGGCGGCAAGGACATCTTCGTCAAGTACCAGATGGAGGCCTTCGCCAGCGAGCAGCTCCACCGCCACATCTACTTCAGCGGCTACATGACCCGCGGGTTCACCGACTTCAGCTTCGAGATCGACGACCAGGGCACGCCCTACTGGGTCGTGACGCTCTACGAGCCCAAGGTCGGCTTCGGCGGCGACGACGCCAATGGCGTGCTGGTGGTCAACGCCCAGGACGGCAGCATGACCGAGTACTCCATCGCCGACGCGCCCGCCTGGGTCGATCGCATCCAGCCGCTCGAGTTCATCCAGAGCCAGCTCGACAACTGGGGCGAGTACGTCAACGGATACATCAACTTCGCCAATGAGAACAAGCTCACCACTACGGCCGGAATGTCCCTGATCTACGGCAAGTCCGGCCGCTCGTACTGGTACACCGGCCTCACCTCGGTCGGGGCCGACGAGGGGACGGTCGGCTTCGTGCTGGTGGACACCCGCACCAAAGAGACCATCTGGTTCAAGCAGGCCGGGGCCACCGAGGCCGCCGCCCAGCAGTCCGCGCAAGGCAAGGTCCAGGAAAAAGGATACTGGGCCACCTTCCCGATTCCCTACAACATCGGCGGAGTGCCCACCTACGTCATGTCCCTGAAGGACCAGGCCGGGCTGAACAAGATGGTGGCCATGGTCTCCGTCGAGGATTTCACCCTGGTGGGCGTAGGCAACAACATCGACGAGTGCCTGCGCGACTACCGCAACAACCTCAACGCCGTCAGCCGCGAGAACGGCCCCACCGCCTCCGACGACCTCCAGTCGCTCGCCGGCCGCGTCGCCCGCATGGCCTCGGCCGTCAGGGGCGGCAACACGCTCTTTTACCTGGTCCTCAGCGGCCAGGAGGGCAAGATCTTCATCGGCACAAGCCAGGTTTCGGAGGAGCTGCCGCTGACCCAGGCCGGCGACTCGGTGCGCCTCTGGCTCCAGGCCCAGAGCACGACCCTCGACATCAGCCGCTTCGACAACCTCGAGCTCGGCGCACGCGCGGCCGCCGCCGCCGTGGCGGATTCCTTGCCTCCCGCGCCAGCCGACACGCTGGCCATTCCCTAAGGCGGCACTCGCCTTTCAACACCTCGCCCCGCGCAAGGCCGGTCTCCTCGCGGAGACCCGGCCCGCGCGGGGCGAGGGCTTTTGTGGGAGGATGGGCTTATGCCAAGTCGCTTTCTATCGTGAAATATCCCAAGCATCAGTTTTCGACAAAGTCCGGCTGTTCCGCCCATCCCGAAGGGATGGAACATGAATAGCCCCGGATGAAATCCGGGGGTGAGAACCTGCGCGAACCAGAACCCCGCAGGGGTTCAATGCGAAAACCAAGGCATTTCATGGCAATCTATCCCCTTTGATAGCGAATTGGTCTTCGGATGCCAGAGCGGCGGCCTAGCCGAGCAGCCAGTCGCGGGCGTTGGTGAAGGCCTCCAGCCAGGGCGTGGCCTCGTCTTGCCGCCCGTGCGGGTAGTGCGGCCACTGCCAGGGCAGGATCGAGCGCTCCAGGTGGGGCATCATGGCCAGGTGCCGCCCATCGCGCGAGACCAGGCAGGCCGCGTGGTGGTCCGAGCCGTTGGGCGACCACGGGTAGGCCTTGTGGCTGTACTGGCCCACCACGCCGAAATCCGCCGCTGTCCCGTCGAGCGCGAAGCGGCCTTCGCCGTGGGCCACCCAGATGCCCAGCCTGCTGCCCGAGAGACTGCCCAGCATCACGCTGTCGTTGGGCAGGATGTCCAGGTTCACGAAGCCCGACTCGAACTTGCCCGAGGCGTTGTGGCGCATCCGCGGATGCGCGTCGCCCAGCTCGGGGAAGACCAGGCCCAGCTCCATCATCAGTTGGCAGCCGTTGCAGACGCCCAGGCTGAGCGTGTCGGGTCGGGCGTAGAACGCCTCCAGGGCCTGCCGCGCCTTGTCGTTGTAGCGGAAGGCCCCCGCCCAGCCCTTGGCCGAGCCCAGCACGTCCGAGTTGGAGAAGCCGCCCACGAAGACCAGGAAGCGCACGCCCGAAAGGTCCTCGCGGCCGCCCATCAAGTCGGTCATGTGGACATCCTTCACCGCGAAGCCCGCCAGGTGCATGGCGTAGGCCATTTCGCGGTCGCCGTTGACGCCCTTCTCGCGGATGATGGCCGCCACCGGACTGCCCGGCTTGGCGGCGGGCAGTTCCGCCAGCCCCCAGCGCGACAGCTTTCCGCTGAACCGCTCGGGGAAATGGAACTCCAGCCCGTGCTGGCCCAGCACGTCGAAGCGGGCCTGGGCCAGCTCGGCGCCCGATTGCCGGGCGTCGAGCAGCGCCGAGGTGCGGAACCAGACCCGCCGCAGGCGCGCCACGTCCAGCCGCAATTCAGCTTCGCCCATGCGCAGCTCCAGGTGGCTCTGGCCTCCGTTGGCCGGGGTCGGCTCGCCCAGGAAGTGCAGCTCCAGGCCGTGGGCGCGGGCCAGGCGCTCCAGGCTTTCGCCGTGCTGGCTCTGCATGACCAGCGCGGGCTTCTCGCAGAAGAGGGCCTGCTGCCAGTCGGCCGCGCCAAGGACGCCCAGGTCCAGCCGGGCGCCGCCTTCGCGCTGGGTGAAGAGCATCTCCAGCAAGCTCGTTACCAGCCCGCCCGAGCCGACATCGTGGCCGGCCAGCAGCCAGCCCTGGGCCAGGGCCTCCTGCACGAAGCCGAAGGTCGCCGCCACGCGCCCCGGATCCACCGGGGCGAAGTCGTCCTGGCCCAACTGGCCCAGCGTCTGCGCGAAGCTGCTGCCCGCGAGCGAGAGGCCGTCGCTGAAGGCCAGGTAGTAGATTCGGCTTCCCTCGACGGGCTTGAGGTCCACCGAGACGGCGGCGCGCAGGTTCGCGACCTGCCCGGCGGCCGAGACGATGACCGTGCCGGGCGAAAGCACCTCCTGCCCGTCGTATTTCTGCTTCATCGAAAGGGAGTCCTTCCCGGTGGGGATGTTGACGCCCAGGGCCACGCAGAAGTCGCTCATGGCCTCGACGGCCTCGTAGAGGCGGGCGTCCTCGCCGGGGTTGCGGCAGGGCCACATCCAGTTGGCGCTGAGCGAGACTCCGCGCAGGCCTCCTTCCAAGGGTGCCCAGACGATGTTGGACAGGGCCTCAAGCACCGAGAAGAGGGAGCCCATCGCGGGCGAGACCAGCCCGACGGCCGGGGCGTGGCCGATGGCCGTGGCCACACCGTGGGTTCCGCTGAAATCCAAGGCCATGATGCCGAGGTTGTTGACCGGGATCTGGGTCTGTCCGGCGCATTGCTGCATGGCCACGCGGCCCGTTACGGAGCGGTCCACCTTGTTGGTCAGCCAGTCTTTGCAGGCCACGGCCTCCAGGCGGAGCACCTGCTCGAGCTGGTGCTCGACGGGCGCGGCGGGGTAGCGCAGCGGCTCGCCCGGGCGGGCCTGGCGCTTGTCGTTGAGGACGGTGCGGGGCGGCTTGCCGAAGAGGAAGCCCAGGTCGAGGTCGAGCGGGTGCTGGCCCTCGGCGCGGGCGAAGCGCAGGTGCATGTCGCCCGTGGCCTGCCCGACGGCGTAGAGCGGCGCGCGCTCGCGCTCGGCCAGGGCGCTGAGCAGGGGCCAATGCTCGGGCCGGACGACCAGGCCCATGCGCTCCTGCGACTCGTTGCCGATGATTTCCTTGTCGGAGAGCGTCGGGTCGCCGATGGGCAGCTTGCCCATGTCGATGGTGCCGCCGGTGGCCTCGACCAGCTCCGAGAGGGCGTTGAGGTGGCCTCCGGCGCCGTGGTCGTGGATAGAGACCAGCGGGTTCTCCGGCATCTCGACCAGGGCGCGGACGACGTTGGCCACGCGCTTCTGCATCTCGGGGTTGGAACGCTGCACGGCGTTGAGCTCGATGGAGTTGCTGAACTGCCCGGTGGCCACCGACGAGACGGCGCCTCCGCCCATGCCGATGCGGTAGTTGTCGCCTCCCATGACCACGACGAGGTCGCCCGCCTGGGGCTCGTCCTTGAGGCTTTCGGCGCGCTTGCCGTAGCCGATGCCTCCGGCCAGCATGATGACCTTGTCGTAGCCCCAGTCGCGGCCCGGCTCGCGGTGCTCGAAGGTGAGCAGGCTCCCGGCGATCAGGGGCTGGCCGAACTTGTTGCCGAAGTCGCTGGCGCCGTCGGAGGCCTTGATCAGGATGTCGAGCGGGCTTTGGTAGAGCCAGGGGCGGGCGGGCAGGGTCTCTTCCCAGGGCCTGCCGTCCGAAAGGCGGGGGTATGAGGTCATGTAAACGGCCGTCCCCGCGAGGGGGATGCTGCCTTTTCCGCCAGCCATGCGGTCGCGGATCTCGCCTCCGGCCCCGGTGGCGGCCCCGTTGAAGGGCTCGACAGTGGTGGGGAAGTTGTGGGTCTCGGCCTTGAGCGAGATGACGGTCTCCACGGGCCGGGCCTCGAAGAAGTCGGGCTGGTGCTGGGTGCGCGGGGCGAACTGCCAGACGGTGGGCCCTTCGAGGAAGGCCACGTTGTCCTTGTAGGCCGAGACCACGCGGTTGGGGTTGGCGCGGGTGGTGCGCTTGATGAGCGAGAAGAGCGACTCGGGCATCTCCTGCCCGTCGAGGACGAAGCTGCCGTTGAAGATCTTGTGGCGGCAGTGCTCGGAGTTGACCTGCGAGAAGCCGAAGACCTCGCTGTCGGTGAGCGGTCGGCTGATCTGCCGGCTGACCTCCTGGAGGTAATCGACCTCGTCGGGGCTCAGGGCCAGGCCCTCGCGGCGGTTGTACTCGGCAATGTCGAGCACGGGCAGGATGGGCTGGGCCTCGCGGTGGAGGTCGAAGATTTCGGGGTGGAGGCTGTCGTAGCGGGCCGTGAGCATGGGGTCGAAAGCCTGCCCTGGGGCGAGGGGCGTGAAGCGTTCGAGGCGCTGTATGCCGTCGATGCCCATGTTCTGGCAGATTTCGACGGCGTTGGTGCTCCAGGGCGTAACCATCTCGGGCCTAGGCCCCACGAAAGGGCCGGGCAGGGGCATCCGCGGGACAGGCTCGGCGCCCGAGAGCAGCCAGCGGAGCTTGTCGAGTTCGGCGGGGCCGATGGGCGAAAGGCTTTGCAGGGCGAAGCATTCGCCCTTGGGGTCGAGGAAGAAGGTGAGCATCGGTTGGGAGGGCTTTGGGTTGGCGGGTTTTGTTGTCAGGGGAATGGGCAGGAAAAAAGAAACGGACTCCGCCCCTTTGCCGCGTCAGGCGGCGCTGGGGGGTGGAGTCCGGTGGGTTGCTCGGCTTGGAGGCCGTTTGAGCTTGTCCGCTTCACCAGTTCCATTTGATGGTGTAGGGCCAGCGGAAACCTTTCTTCGGTGGCGGTGGGGGCGGCGGCGGCTCGCTGGTAACGAACATCTCGCGGTAGGGCTTGAGGGCCGTGTGGGCGTGGTACTTCTGGTAGAGGTTCCAAAGCTCGGAGGCCTCGTCGGGGATGTGCCAGATTTCCACGTCGCCTTTGATGAAAAAGGCGGCGTTCTTGTTGGTTACGACTCGCCAGCCGCCGGATTTGTCGTGGTATTGCACCAGGCATCCGCTGAGCTTCCAGACGTCGGTGATCTCGTTGGAGCGGCGCAGCACGATCATGTAGTTCGACGGCTCGTCAAGAAAAACGTCGTTTTTGTCCATGCTTGGGGATTTAGCGCGGTGGGCGCGAGGGTTGTCGGGGGACAAATTTGGGGCAATTTGGCCGGATTTCAAAACGCCAGGCTAGTAGTAGCTGGCCAGCGAGGCGAAACCCAGCAGCAAGCCCAGGCTCCAGAGCAGCCTCGTCCAGCGGTCTTCGCGGAGGTGGTAGGCCGCCAGCATCAGCAGGAAGGGCAGTCCCTGGAAGACATACCGGCTGGAAAACAGGTGCGTAACCTTGGCGCACGAGACCAGGATGCCCAGGAGCATCAGCGAGAGCAGCAGGTGGAAGAGGTCTTGCCGGTGCTCGAAGCCGCGGGCCAGCAGGCTGTGCAGGAAATAGACGCCCAGGGTGGAAAGCGCCGCGGCCGAGACGGTGGCGTAGTAGCCGAAGACCGCGTCGGGCATGAGCATCCGCGAGAGCGTGGTCATGAGCGCGTACTGGACATCGAGGGCGAAGTAGATGCCCAGGAAGAAGCTCAGCACCACGCCGTAGAACAGCAGGAAGGCGCTCGTGGGCCGCAGCAGGAAGCGCGGGTTGAGCAGGCCCATGGTCAGGAAGCCGTAGCCTGCCGAGAGGATGAAGTTGATGGGCGAGAGGAACTCGCGCATGGCGTCGGAGCCACCCATGGCCGGGGCCAGACTGCCCCAGACCGAGAACAGGTAGAACGGATAGGCCATCGAGGCCACCACGATGCCGTAGGTCAGGTTCTGGCGCGGGGCGGGCACTTTGCCGAAGAAGACCATCACCAGGGCCAGCAGCGGGAGCAGGTAGGGCTGCCGCCCCGAAATGGCCAGGCTGAAGCCGAGCACGGCCAGCAGGCCCAGCAGCCAGTCGCGGGCGCGGAGCGGGCCTTCGTCCGTCAGGATGTTGGCCATGGCCCAGAAGGCGAGCATGAAGAACAGCAGCGCGGGCAGCTCCGTCAGGGCCATGCCCATGGTCGGGTAGCTCATGGGCACGGCCATCAGCAGGAAAGCCGCGTTTTGCGTGCCAGGGCGCAGCCGGGCCAGGCTCTGGTAGCTCAGGCCCACCACCAGCAGGCCGAAGAGCACGTTCAGCAGCCGCGAGCCCACCACGGTTCCGCCCGTGAGCCACTGCGTGAAGTAGTGGACGTGCGTGTAGAGCGGCCCGGCGGGGCCTTTCAGCTTGACCAGGAACTCGTCCGTGAAACCCTCGCGGGCAAGGATGCGGAGGTTCGACTGGTAGTAAGGCTCATCGTAGGTGAAGCCTTTGCTGAACAGCAGGATGTAAACGGCGACGAATAGGAAGCCCACCAGCGCTAGGATGAGTGGGTACTTGCTCAACTTGTCCAATTGTCTCACTTTTTTTGATGGTATGGGCGAACGCTAAACGCTTTCTCTGGCCAATTCCCTCAATCTCCCCCCGTGAAATCGCTGCTAATATCCTTATTTCTTTTGGATTCCGATGCTTTGTATAGGTTCGAATCCACCCAGGGGGAGTTTTTTGTGGAATGATGTGCCAGACAAATCTTCCCGGGATCTGGCATTCGGTCCGCTTGGGGAAGCCTTGGGCGGCAGGGGCATTTCACCCCAAAAAAAGAAAAAGCGGAGGCGGTGGCCGGGCTAGGGAAGGCAAGGGCCGCAGTCAGCGCGGGGCGGCCGGATGGTCTTCGATGGATTCGATGTATTGTTGGTAGAAGGCCATGAGGTAGGGCGGGGCCTGGTTGCGCTGGCTGAGTTGCATGAAGAAGAGCAGCAGCGTTACCACGAAGAGCACCCCGGCGGTGTTGAGCAGGGCCAGCAGCACGTTGGAGGTCCAGCCGGGAATGGCCGCGTGCGAGATGTACTTCATGTAGAGGACCACCAGGGCGTAGCCGAAGAGCAGGCCGAAGCCCATGAGCGAGAGCATGAACACCTTGAAGGCCACGATTTCCATGTGGACGGCCATGGCGCTCAGCCCGTGGATGATCAGGGATTGGAGGTTCATCTTCGACTGGCCGAAATAGCGCTTGCCCCGCTCGGTGGGCAGCGTGCGGAAAGGCAGCTTCGAGCGCAGCACCGCGCCGGGGTAGTTGTTCCACAGGTGCGGGTTGCGAACCATGCGCCCCAGCAGGGCGAAGGGCAGGCAACTGAAGTTGCCGAAGCTCACCGAGTGGTTGGTCAGCAGCCGGAAGGCCAGCTTGTAGAGGGCGTAGCCGGCGCGGAAGGCCAGCGACTCGCTGCGCTTGCGGCGCTCGGCGAAGACCAGTTGGCCCGACTGGGCCGAGAGCCGGCAGAGCTCGGGCAGGTAGCGGGGCAGGTCCTCGCCGTCGCTGTCCATGACCACGACCAGGTCGGCGCGGTGGTGGGCCAGCAGGTGGGCCATGCCGATGGCGATGGCGCGCTGGTGCCCGACGTTGACGGCCAGGTTGACCACTTGGCAGGGCAGGGCCAGGGCGAAAGCGGGACCATGAGGCTGGGGCGAGGCATCGTTGATGGCCACCAACGCGCTGACTTCCAGGTCCGTCCCAGCGATTTGCGCGCAGATTTCCTCCGAAAGCCGGGCCAGGCTTTCCCAGTCGTTGAAAACAGGCGTCAGGACCAGCAGTTTCATGGGCGGGATGCGTTGGGGGCCGCGAAGATAGGATTCCGAGGGAAGGGATCCGCCTCGCGGGGCCGCGGGGGCCGGAAAAAGCAGGTTCAGGCGCAGATTCGCTCGATGAGGTTCTTCTCGACGGGGTCGGTGGGCTCGTTTTTCCAGATGCGCTTGTATTCTTCCTCGTAGAAGAAAGAGGCTTGGCCGAAGGCCGGGCGGAGCTCGTCGAGCCAGATGGCCTTGGGGTCGTACTCGGCCAGGAAGGGGCGGCCCACCCAATCGGCGCGGCGGGCCTGGAGGAAGTTGAGCAGGAGGTAGGGCTTGCCTTGGATTTCCTGCACTCCGAGCACGTGTACCTTGCCGGGCCCGGCCGACATGCTGGGCCCTCGGACGGTCTTGGAGATGCCGCTGACCTGGGAGTAGGCGTCGCGGAAGATTTCCCAGGCGCGGACCAGGGGCACGGCGAAATACTGCTGCGCCCCGGTGTCGCGGGCCACGAACATGTAGTAGGGGATGATGCCCTGCCGCGACTGCTCGAGCCAGAGGTCGCGCCAGACGTCGGGCGAGTCGTTGATGTGGCGCATGAGCGGGGCCTGGCTCCGGATGAGGGTCCCCGTGTCGCGGATGCGGCGGATGGCCTCCTGCGCCTGGGGCGTGGAAAGCTCGCGGGGGTGGTTGAAGTGGGCCATGAAGGCCAGGCTCTTGCCGCTGCGGTTGACCCGCTCGAACAGCCGCAGGGTAGAGTCGGCGTCCGGGTCGGTCAGGAAGCGGTAGGGCCAGAAGGTCAGCGACTTCGAGCCGATGCGGATGTTCTTGACCTGGGGCAGGTCGGCCTTGAGGAGGGCGTCGAGGTAGTGGGCGAGCTGCTGGGTGCCCATGACCATGGGGTCGCCTCCGGTGAACAGCACGTCCGTTACTTGCGGATGCCGCCGAAGGTACTCCACCAGCAGGTCGGCCTGCCGCATGGCGAAGCGCAGCTCGTCGATGCCCGTGAACTGCGGCCAGCGGAAGCAGAAGGTGCAGTAGGCGTGGCAGGTCTGCCCCTGCGAGGGGAAGAACAGCACCGTCTCGGCGTACTTGTGCTGGAGGCCCGAGAGCTTCTGGCCGTCGATCTGGGGCACGTTGTGCTTCATCTGGTCCGCCGGATGCGGGTTCAGCTCCATGCGGATGCTGTTGGCCAGCATGGTCAGGTCGCGGCGGTTCTCGTTGCGGACCAGCGCGCTGGCGATGCGCTCGAAGTGGTTCGGGGCCAGCATCTCGCGCTGCGGGAAGTTCAGGATGAACATCGGGTCCTGCTCGAAATTGTCCCAGTCTATCAAGTGGTTGACCACGTAGTCGTTGGTCTTGAAGGGCAGGACGTTGCCGACCACCTCGATCGCCCGCAGTTTTTCTTCCGGTGCGTTTTGCAGTTGGGGGATGTTCCGGAAGTTGTAGAGAGAGTACATTTTGTATTTCATCGTGGCTTTGGGGTCATGGTGTCGCTGTCTTTTTTTTTCTTGGGTTTGCAAGGACGCTTCTCGCGCTTTGCGTTTCAAACTTCATTCCTTAAACTGATGCTTTTCCACAAAGTTTTGCCCAAGGCGCATTTTTTTGCCCGGGCATGCGCCGCCGCGCTGGGCCGAGGTCTTGGGCCAGGCGCTGGGGCGTGGGCTTGCCCAAGGACTTTTTCAGGGCCGAATGCTTACCTTTGCCCACACGATCCCAACGCACGACCATGAAGAAAACTCTCTTTTCCGCCTGGCTCCTGGCCAGCCTCTCCTTCGCCTGCGGGCAGGGCCAGCCCTCCGCGCCCGCCGCCGACACGCTGGCCGCCGCATCCACCGACACGCTGGCCCCCGCGCCAAGCCCCGAGCACTTCTGCTCGCTCGAAGACCGCGCGAAAATAGAGTCTTTGCTCGATTCGGCCCAAGCCTGGCCCGACACCACCAGCCCCGGCCGGCGCGTGGCCAGCTTCGGCATGGCCCTGCTTGCCACGCCCTACATCCCCCATACCCTCGAGGGCCAGCCCTCCGAGCGGCTGGTCGTCCGCGCCGATGGCCTCGACTGCGTAACCTTCCTCGAAAGCGCCCTGGCCCTCTCGATGGCCAGCCGCCGCCGCCCCGACTTCGACGGCTACCTCCAGGCCCTGGCCGCCCTCCGCTACCGCGACGGCCTGATCGACGGCTACCCCTCGCGCCTGCACTACTTCACCGACTGGCTGCACGACAACGCCCGCAGGGGCCACCTCCGCGACATCACCGCCGAGCTGGGCGGGCAGCCCTACCCCAATCGCGTGGACTTCATGAGCCAGCATCCCGGCAGCTACGAGGCCCTGGCCGACACCGCCAACCTCCGCCGCGTGCAGGAGGTCGAGCGCGCCATTTCCGCCCGGAGCTACCACTACATCCCCAAGGACAGCGTCCGCGCCCTCGAGGCCGGCATCCGCGATGGCGACCTGGTCATCATCACCACCAACGTCCCCGGCCTCGACGCCTCGCACGTTGGGCTGGCCCTCTGGAAAGGCCCGCGCCTGCACCTGCTCCACGCCAGCGACGCCTCCGGCTGCGTCGAGCTATCGGCCAAGCCCCTGCACGAGCTCCTGGCCGGATACCGCATCCAGACGGGCATCATGGTGGCCCGTCCGCTCTGAGTTTCTCTCCATGGGCTTCACCCATGGCTATGTTATGTTGCCCTTTCAGGGCTATTGTCGATGGGGCGCATTTTCTCCATGGGCTTCACCCATGGCTTTGTTGTTACGCCCTTTCAGGGCTTTTCGCTGCGCGATGCCTTCGGCGTTTTCAGGGGCGTAGCCCTGGCATCTTCGTAGATGCGTGGCCCCGCCGCGGATTTTCGAGGGGCGTAGCCCTGAAATCTTGAATCGCCGATTGGCCGCCGTGGTATTATTTCGCCCTTTCAGGGCTGGGATCATTTGGGGGCGCGGTTCCATGGGCTTCACCCATGGCTATGTTATGGCGCCCTTTCAGGGCTATTGGCGAGGGGGCGCATTTTCTCCATGGGCTTCACCCATGGCTTTGTTGTTACGCCCTTTCAGGGCTTTTCGCTGCGCGATGCCTTCGGCTTTTTCAGGGGCGTAGCCCTGGCATCTTCGTAGATGCGTGGCCCCGCCGCAGATTTTCGAGGGGCGTAGCCCTGAAATCTTGAATCGCCGATTGGCCACTGTGGGATTATCTCGCCCTTTCAGGGCTGGGATCATTTGGGGGCGCGGTTCCATGGGCTTCACCCATGGCTATGTTATGGCGCCCTTTCAGGGCTTTTCGCTGCGCGATGCCTCGCGGCGTTTTCTCTCCATGGGCTTCACCCATGGCTATGTTATGGCGCCCTTTCAGGGCTTTTGGCGAGGGGACGCGGCCGGGTTTCATCAGCGAGAACGACTTGGCGCGCGACAAGGCTCGAGTGGCTTGCCGTTTCCGGCGGAAAGCCTTACTTCGCGGTCCAATCCCCCCAGCCCCAACGGGCCAAAAACGCCTGCCCATGCTCCTGAAGACCCCCAGCCCCCGCCGCCTGTCCGACTCGCCCCTCTGGAAGCGCGGCAAGTTCCGCAACATCGAGCCCACGACCATCATGCCCGCCTCCAACACCGGCCGCATCATGCGCCGCGGCTGGGAGGCCCGCCAGTGGGAGCGCGTCCCGTCCTTCGCCCTGCCCACGCGGCCCCTGCGCCGGGCCGACTTCGGCGCGCCCGATGCCACCCTGGCCTACCACTGGCTCGGCCACTCGTCCTTCCTGCTCGAGCTCGAAGGCCGCCGCTTCCTGGTGGACCCCGTCTTCAGCCAGCGCGTCTCCTTCAGCCAACTGGTCGGCCCCCGGCGCTTCTTCGCCAACCCGCTGCCGCCCGACCAGCTCCCCCCGCTCGACGCCGTCCTCCTCTCGCACGACCACTACGACCACCTCGACGAGGCCAGCGTCATGGCCCTGCTGCTCCGCGGCGTGGCCTTCCACATGCCCCTGGGCGTGGGCAAGCACCTGCGCCGCTGGGGCGTGCCCGACGAGCTGGTCCATGAGCACGACTGGTGGGAAGGCTTCGAGCTCGGCGGCCTGCGGGTCGTGGCGGGGCCTGCCCGGCACTTCTCGGGCCGGGGCCTGGCCGACCGCGACCGCTCGCTCTGGGCCTCCTGGAGCTTCATCGGCAAGCGGCACCGGGTCTTCTACAGCGGCGACACCGGCCGCATGGGCCAATGGGCCGAAATCGCCCAGCGCCTGGGGCCGTTCGACTGGACCCTCATGCAGATGGGCGCCTACGACGAGCTCTGGCACGACATCCACCTCTTCCCCGAGGAGGCGCTCGACGCCCACCAGGCCCTGGGCGCCCGCCGCGTCTTCCCCCTGCACTGGGGCACCTTCAACCTGGCCCTGCATCCCTGGGACGAGCCCATCCGCCGCTTCGTGGCCGAGGCCGAGCGCCGCGGCATCGACTGGAGCGCCCCCCAGCCCGGCCAGCGCGTCACCCTCAACGACGCCCCCAGCCGAGGCCCCTGGTGGGAAAAGCCCTAGGCGAGCCTCCGGGCAAAGTCCCTCGGGTCTGTTCGTTTCCACAACCCAAGCCAAGACTGCCGCATGACTGAAAAAGAAAAGCCCTGGATCGCCTGCGGGTACGAGGCCTTCGCGTTGCAGGGCCTGCCCGGCTTGAAGATCGAGCCGCTCGCCCGAGCCGTCGGGGTCAGCAAGTCCTCGTTCTACCACCATTTCGCCGACATGGAGGTCTTCATGGAACGCCTCCTCCGCTACCATTTGGAACAAGCCGCGGCAATGGCCAAGAAAGAGGAGCAAGCCCGGTCGGTCGATCCCGAGCTTATCGACATCCTGCTGCAACACAAGGCCGACCTGCTGTTCAACCGGCAGCTCCGCATCGGTTCCGACCATCCGCTCTTCAAGGAATACCTGCTCCAATCGTCTTCCATCATCGGCAAGAGCTTCATCGGCGTGTGGCTGGCCGATACGAAGTCCAGGCTCACGTGGCAGCAGGCCGAGGGCCTTTTCGACTTGGCCTTGGAGAATTTCTTCCTGCAGATCAACGTCCAGACCCTCAACAGGAGCTGGCTCGAAGCCTACTTCGAGAACCTGAAGCTCATCGCACGAAGTTTTGAAAAGCCATTGTACGGCAGCGGCTAAAATCCCCGACAAAGGCCGCCTAGATTTGTGGAACAATTCAAAACAATGCGACCCATGACACACAATGTTCACAAATCATGGTTGATGGTAACGGCCATCGTGGTGGCTTCCTTCGGCCCGGTTTTTTTCTTCGGCACGATGCCGTCAAGCTCCGAACCTGCCCGCTGGACCCTGGATTTCCTGAGCTGGTCCGTCGATGCGGCGCAGAGCTACGAAGCGCCCACGACCCGCTTCCTGAGCGCGCTGACCGGAGGTTTCCTCTTCGGCTGGGGGATCTGCATCTTCTTTTTGCGGCAATGGGTCTATGACAAAGCCCCCGACGAGACCCGGAAGGCAGTGCTGGCCGGGGTTTTGTCCTGGTTCGTCTTGGACAGCATGGGGTCGATAGCCTCCGGCAACCCCAGCAACGCCTTTTTCAACATCATCGTCCTGCTCATCGCGGTAGGCCCGCTGTGGCGGCCCGCGAAGGGCTGAGGCTGGTGCCAAGTTGCCTTCAAAGGTGAAATATCCGAACCCAGCTTGGCATAAGATGTCAGGGCTACACCCCTTTTCAGGGTGCAGTGGCGGCTCGATGCTACGAAGATGCCAGGGCTACGCCCCTTTCGGATGCCAGGGCTTCGCCTAGAAAGCCCTGAAGGGGCGAAATACCCTAGCGATGGGTGAAGCCCATCGAGAACAAGCCACCCAACAGCCCAGCCCTGAAGGGGCGCAATAATCCGGCGATGGACATTGCCAGAACATCCCCGGATTTGTCAGAAATGGGTGCTTGCGACATTGCATCACCGAAAGCAACTTGGTATTACCTTTTACCAAGTTGCTTTCCAACGTGGTGGATTGCCTTGAAGTGTCTTGGTTTTCACATTGAACCCCTACGGGGTTCTGGTCCGCGGTTGTTCTCCGCTCCCCGGATTTCATCCGGGGCTATCCACATTCCATCCCTTCGGGATGGGCGGATTCGGATTGGGCAATTTTCCCCAGACACTCAAAAATTCAAGCGTGTTGTGGTTCTCTGCCAAGCCAGTGGATTCCATCCTTGGTTTCGAGCGAAACAAGGGATGCGTAGGATTGAGAAAAGCGCAAGGAATTGGGCGATTTGTACGCGGTCATAAAAGCGTCCAGTTCCTTGCTGGCGATTGGTTGCCGAGGCGTTTTCCGCAGTCTGTTGCCTTGGTGTTGTTCCACACGTGGAAAGAGCCGATGACGTCTCCGGCCACGGCGCCGAAAGCGTTTGATTTCCAGCGGGAAGCGCAATAGCCGACTTTCAGGGCGTTGGCGGGGCCTGCCGTAGGCGGAAGTGGCAGGTCAGGGGGAAGTGGTCCGAGAGGTCCTGTTCGATGGTGCGGAATCCGTAGGGCTCGAAGAGGGTGTCGTGCAGGAGGTAGTCGATGCGGAAGGCGGGGAGCAGGCCGTTGTAGGTTCCCTCGAACCCGTTTCCGCCCTCGACGAAGGCGTCCATGAGCTGGTCGGTGAGGGTCTGGTAGGTGTAGGAGACGGGCGTGTCGTTGAAGTCGCCGCAGACCAGGGCGGGGTAGGGGCTGTGGCGGAGGTGGTTGGCGATGGCGTCGGCCTGCTGGGCGCGGAGCTGGAAGGCGAGCTGGAGCTTGAGCAGGATGCCGACGAGCCCGCGGAGCTGCTCTTGGCTCTTGTACTCGAGGCTGTCGATGAGGTTGTAGTCGTTCTGGCTGAGCTTGATGGACTGGAGGTGGCAGTTGTAAACGCGGGTTACGCCGAGCGGGGTGGCCAGGTCGGTGTAGATGCAGAGGTTGTCGCTGCCCTGGAAGGTGATGGTGCCCTGGCCGATGGCGGGAAACTTGCTGAAGGTGGCGATGCCGAAGTTGATGCGCTTGCCTTCGGACTGGGAGAAGGCCATATGCTCGGTGGCGGCGTCGAGTATCCTGCTGAGGCTCTGGTGGTTGCTTTCCCTGTCGGGCATTTCTTTGTTGTGGAAGTCTTGCAGGCAGAGGATGTCGGGCTGCTCGTTTTCGAGCAGGCTCATGATCTGGCCGCGGGTGTCCTCGCCGGGCTGCCAGTCGTAGAGGTCGAAGAGCCTGACGTTGAAGCTCATGAGCTTGATCTGGGCGTCGTCGGCCATGAGGTGGGGCTCGCGGATGTTGATCTGGAAGGACCTGGGCCAGAAGGGTGCGCCGATGGCCAGGCAGGCGCTGGAGAGGATGGCCACCGCGTCGCGCCACCAGAGCCAGAGCAGGACGAAGGCCATGTTGGCCAGGCTGAGCAGGGGGAAGGCCAGGCCCAGGAAGGCGAAGAGGCTGAGCCGCAGGGGACTTACCCACACGGAAAGGTAGGAGAGCGCCAAGGCCAAGGCGGCCAAGGCGTTGAGCAGGACCAGGAGGTTTCGGACGGCCTTTTTCAAAACGAGCCAGGTTAGAGTGGCCGGAGGCTCAGTCGTTCTTGCTCATGCGGAACAGCAGGTCCTTCTCTTCTTTGGTCAGGCTGTCGTAGCCCGAACGGGAGATTTTGTCGAGGATCTGGTCCATGCGTTCCTGCTCGGACTTCTTGCGGGCGTTGTAGTCCATGTCGCGGGTCGGGGGCGGGGTTCCGGGCGGGGTGCTGGGCTTGGCGGCGCGGTGGGTGACGCGCAGGGGTGCGTCGCGGTTGGGCGTGACCATCTCGACCAGCCTGTCCCAGCCGCGCAGGAAACCCTTGGCGATGTCCTTGCCGCTGTTGAGCTGCCGGGCGTAGAAGAAGCCGAAGATGGCCCCGCCCAGGTGGGCCAGGTGGCCGCCCAGGTTGCTCGAGTTGCCCAGGATGCTGAACACGTCCAGGCCGACGATGACCATGCCGATGTACTTGATCTTCACCTGGCCGAAGAACATCAGGTGCAGGCGGAAGTCGGGCCGGTAGGTGGCCGCGGCCACAACGATGGCCAGCACGGCCGCCGAGGCGCCCAGCGCCCGCGAGTTCTCGGCGTTGAGGCTGGGCACCAGGTTGTAAACCAGGATGTAGAGCAAGGCCCCCGAGAAGCCGCCCAGGGCATAGACGCCCCAGAACTGCCGCTGCGTCATGAACACCAGGAACACCTGCCCGAACCAGTAGAGCCACAGCATGTTGAAGGCCGCGTGCCAGAGCCCCGTGTGCAGGAACATGTAGGTGAAGGGCGTCCAGAAGCGCATCAGCAGGTTGCCGGGCGCGGCTGGCACCGCCAGCCATTGCACGATGGGGTCTGTGCCGCCCAGGAAGAGCCCCAGCAGATTGACCAGCAAAAACACAGCGACGTTGACGTAGAGCAGCTTGATCATGCTCGAACCGTTCTTGTAGCCACTTTTCAAATCGTCCAGGATTCTCATCGTCTGTTGCTCGTTTCTTTTTTGGGGTTTGAAGCCTTGGGGTTTTGGCCCGCGGCTCTTCCGGTTCCACAAAAGCCAATCCGAAAGGAGGGCGTGTGCCAAAAAGGCAGGTTCAGATCAGGTGCGCGAAAATGTCCGAGCCTTCGTCGAGCAACTGCCCGATCTGCTCCTGGCTCAGCGGCTTGACCACGGTGCGGAAATCCTCGAGCTCGACGCTGAAGACCTCCAGCTCGCTGGCCGGGACGTTGTTGATGATGTCCTCGATGAAGATCGGGTTGTGCGAGCTCAGGAAGAACTGCTTGTCGGTGTTCTGGAGGATGATGTCGCAGAGGTAGTCCACGTAGTGCGGCTCCAGGTGGAACTCCGGCTCGTCGAACACCAGGCAGGCGCCCGGGTTGGACTCGATGGCCGCCAGCCAGAAGGCGATGCGCTTGAAGTTGGCCACGGCGATGGCCGCCTCCATCTCGTCCTCGAAATGGCCGTCCAGCGCCTTGGCCGCGAACTTGCCGCCTTCGAGCGAAAGCCCGATGCCCGCCTGGAGGGCCAGCTCGTCGAGGCGTTCGAGCAGGCCCTTGTGCGCCAGGGCCACCGCGGCCAGGTTCTCGCCCAGGGGCACGGCCAGCCCGCCCTTGGCCTTCGACTCGAACACGGTCTGCCCGCTGAACTGGTAACGCCGCACGAAGTCGGGCGACTGGCCCGCCATGTGGTTGACCTGCCCATTGCCGAAGACCTCGGCCTGGAAGCTCCTGTCCTGCCCGTCGGTGTTCTCGAACAGGAAGGCGTCGTTGCCCTGGCCGCTGGCGCGCAGGCTGGCCCGCAGCGGCCCCGCCTCCACCACGATCGGCCGCGCCTGGTCGCCGTGGTGGAACATCGCCTCCAGCGAGGGGGCGTCCACCAGCTTCGACAGGAAGCGCCGCCCCGGCTCCGGGCGGCAGTCGCCCAGCAGCGAGAGCGATTCCACCAGGCTGCTCTTGCCGTTGTTGGTCTTGCCCACGAAGAGGTTGACGCGCCGGCAGGCGATTTCGACCGATTGGATGGACTTGAAGTTCTCGATTTTCAGGGTGGGTAGGTAGCTCATGGCTCGAAGTTTATTTTTTCGTTGGGTTTTTCTGCGGAAGTCGGCAGCCCGGCCGCCGCCCAAATTTAGCGGTTTTTGGATGGAAATCGACGCCACCAGAGGATCAGGCCCAGGCCGAAGAGCATCCCGCCCAGGTGCGCGAAGTGCGCCACGCCGTCGGCCGTGCCCGCCACGCCGTTGTAGAGCTCGAAAACGCCGTAGATGACCACGAACCATTTGGCCTTCATGGGGATGGCGAAGAACACGTAGATCATCGCGTTCGGGAAGCTCATCCCGAAGGCCAGCAGCAGCCCGAACACCGCGCCCGAGGCGCCCACGACCATCGGGGCGTTGAGCAGGCCCTCGCGATAGACCAGCATGTAGTCCACGGCCTTTTCCAGGGCCAGGTCGGGCCGGCTGGCCAGCAGGTCGTTGTAGCCCGAGGTGTTCACGAACTGGTTGTGGTTGTTGATCATCTCCTGCGAGGCCGGCGGGTTCGCGGCCATGAAGTCGGCGAAGGCCGTCAGGTCCGGCTCGCGCACGAGCTGGTCGAGCTGGGCCAGGGTGGGCGCCAGCTCGAAGTACAGCACCCCGTAATGGATCAGCGAGGCCCCGATGCCCGTGGCCAGGTAGTAGCCCAGGAAGCGCTTGGGGCCCCAGAGGTTCTCCAGCTCCTTGCCGAACATCCACAGGGCGAACATGTTGAAGAAGATGTGCGCCATGTTGGCATGGAGGAACATGTAGGTCAGGAACTGTATCGGCCGGAACTTGCTGGCCCCGAAGTAGTGCAGCCCCAGCAGGTCCAGCAGGTCGATGCGCAGGCTTTGCAGCGAGAAGGTGGCCAGGAAGAACAAGCCGTTGATGATGAGCAGGTTCTTGACCACGACGGGCAGCAGCGAGGGCGAGGCGGGACTGAAGGTGTTCATGGTTTGGGGTGGGGGATGTTCTTTTTTGTTGGGCTGGCGGAGGCATTTTCTAGAGAATCAAGCCTTGAAGAAGGCCTCGAGCTCGGGCAGGTCGAGCATGTGGATGATCTTCTTTCCGGTGGGGTCGTAGTTGGGCACGGGGCAGGCGAAGAGCTGGTCCACGAGCTGGGCCATTTCGGCCTGCTCGAGGCCGCGGCCGTGCCCGATGGCGCCCACGCGGGCCAGCGCGTAGGCCATGCGCTCCAGGGCGTCCAGCCGGGGCTCGTTGGCCGTCATGCGGTAGCTTTCCAGGAGCTGCTCCAGGAGCTGGCTCGGCTCGTGGTCGGCCACGGTGGCGGGGATGCCGTTGATGGCCAGGGTGTTGGCGTTCAGGCGCTCCAGGTCGAAGCCCATCTGCCGGGCCAGCGGCTCGATCTGCTCGTAGAGGGTCGCCGCGGCCGCGTCGAGCTCGATTGTGGCCGGGTAGAGGAGCTGCTGGGCCACGCCCGACTGCCGGCGCAGGCTGTCCAGGAACTCGTCGTGCAGCACGCGCAGGTGCGCCCGCCGCTGGTCGATCAGCATCAGCCCCGACTTGACCGTCGAGACGATGTAGCGCCCGCGGGCCTGGAGGAACAGGCGCCCCGCGGCGGGCCTGGCCTGCTGCGGCTGGTCCATCTGCGAGGCGAAGCTCAGGGTGCGGGGCAGTTCTGCCTCCTCCGGCTCGGGCGGCAGCTTCTCGAAACCCTCGTAGAGCTTCTGCCAGTCGCGCAGGTTGGCGGCCCCGCGGTGGTCGCGTCCGGCCTCGAAGCGGCGGCCTTCCTGCTCGAAGGGGTTGTAGCCGGGGTTGTCGCTGGCCCGGGGCGCGCTCACGGGCGTGCCCGGCGCGAAGTTCGGGAACTCGAAGCTGGCGTCCATCTCGAAATCGAGCGAGGGCACCACGTTGAACTTGCCCAGGGCCTCCTTGACGCAGGCCAGGAGGATCTGGTGGATGGCCCCGGCGTTCTCGAAGTTGATGTGGGTCTTGGTCGGGTGGATGTTCACGTCGATGGTGCCCGGGTCCACCTCAAGGTAAAGGAAGAAAGAAGGCGTGCTGCCCGGAGGCAGAAGCCCCTGGTAGGCCTCCACCACGGCTCCCTGGAAGTAGCTGCTCCGCATGTAGCGGTTGTTGACGAAGAAGAACTGCTCGCCAGCCTTGCGCTTGGCGGCCTCGGGGCGGCCCACGAAGCCCTGCACCCGCACGATCGACGAGTCCAGCTCCACGGCCAGGAGCTGGGCGTTGATCTTGCGCCCGAAGAGGTTCGCGACCCGCTCGCGCAGGCCGCTGGGCGGCAAGTGGTGGATCTGCACGTCGTTGTGCAGCAGCGTGAAGCCCACCTGGCACTGGGTCAGGGCCACGCGGACGAACTCGTCGATCAGGTAGCGCAGTTCCACATGGTTGGCCTTGAGGAACTTGCGCCGGGCCGGGACATTGAAGAACAGGTTCTTGACCTGGAAGTTGCTGCCCACGGGGCAGGCCACGGCCTCCTGCCGCACCAGCGTGGAGCCGTTGATTTCGACAAGGGTTCCCAGCTCCTGCTCGGCCGTGCGGGTCTGGAGGCTGACCTGGGCCACGGCGGCCACCGAGGCCAGGGCCTCGCCCCGGAAACCCAGGGTGCGCAGGCGGAACAGGTCGTCGGCCTGGCTGATCTTGGAGGTGGCGTGCCGCTCGAAGGCCATGCGGGCGTCGGTCTCGCTCATGCCCCGGCCGTTGTCGATGACCTGCAACAGGGCCTTTCCGGCGTCGCGGAGGTTGACGGTTATCTGGCTGGCCCCGGCGTCCACGGCGTTCTCCACCAGCTCCTTCAGGGCGGAGGCCGGGCGCTGGATGACCTCGCCGGCGGCGATCTGGTTGGCTACGGAATCGGGCAGGAGTTGGATGAGGTCGGCCATGCGCTGTCTAGGGTTTGTGCGGGGCGGATCAGAAGAGCAGGTAGCCGTAGGCCTCGGCCACCAGCCAGAGGATGGCCAGCAGCAGGCCCGCCGTGCCCAGCACGACCAGCGTGCGCGCGATGCCCTCGCCCTTGGGGCCGCCGAAGCGCTCGCCGTAGGCGTTCACTCGGAAGCCGGCGCTCATCCGGGCCCGCCGGGACGCCTGCTCGGGGTCCAGACTCTGCTCGCGCTGGGCCTGCTCCACCCGTTCGCGGAGGTCTTCCATCGCCGGGTCGTGGTAAACGGGCTTGTAGTCGAAGGTGCGATGCCGTGGCACGCGTCCGAAACCTGTGATCTTCATGGGGCGCCTGTTTTTTGGTTCGCCGCGAAGATAGTCCTTTTTTCGGGTCATTCCTGCCCGGCCCTTGCCCCAGGCCCGCCCGCGGCTCGTCCAAAAAACGGCTCTGGCGGGCCAAGCCCCTGCCAGAATTGCATTATCTTCGCGGCCTGAATCCGACCCTGCCCATGCGCGACAACAGCACCAAAAAAGACATTCGCCAGCTCGAACTGGACGAACTTACCCAGTTTTTCGCCGAACACGGCCACAAGCCCTTCCGTGCCCGGCAAGTTTTCACCTGGCTCTGGAAGAAGACAGCCCACGCCTTCGACCAGATGACCGACCTTTCCAAGGACCTCCGCGCCCTGCTCGCCGAGCACTTCGAGATCCGCCCGGCCAAGGCCCACACCACCCAGCTCAGCACCGACGGCACCATCAAGACCGGCTTCCAGCTCTTCGACGGCAACTTCACCGAGGGAGTGCTCATCCCCGGTGGAAGCCGCCTGACCGCCTGCGTCTCCTCCCAAGTCGGCTGCAACCTGGCCTGCACCTTCTGCGCCACCGGAAAGCTCAAGATGAAGCGCAACCTCAACGCCGACGAGATCTATGACCAGGTCGCCCTGATCAACCAGCAGTCCATCGAGCGCCGCGGCAGGCCCCTCGACAACATCGTCTTCATGGGCATGGGCGAGCCCCTGCTCAACTACAACAACGTCCTCCAGGCCATCCACTGGATAACCAGCGAAGAGGGCCTCGGCATCTCGGCCAAGCGCATCACCGTTTCCACCGCCGGAGTCACCCGCAAGATCCGCCAGCTCGCCGACGACGGAGTCAAGTTCAACCTGGCCATATCGCTCCACGCCGCCACCGACGCCAAGCGCAGCGAGCTCATGCCCATCAACCGCTCGGCCCCCCTGGCGGAGCTTTCCGAGGCCATCCGCTACTTCTACGAAAAGACCCAGACCCGCATCACCTACGAGTACCTCCTCCTGCGCGACTTCAACGACAGCTACGAGGACGCCCGCGCCCTGGCCAACTTCTGCAAGGTCGCCCCCTGCAAGATCAACCTCATCGAGTACAACCCCATCGGCGACGGGCGCTACGACAAGAGCACCGACCAGCGCGCCCAGGACTTCATCGACTACCTCGAATCCAAGAACCTCGTGGTCAACCTCCGCAAGAGCAAAGGCGAGGACATCGACGCCGCCTGCGGACAGCTCGCCAACAAGATCCTCGAAGGAAACCTGCAGGCCGCCGAAACCCCAACTCCCTAGAACAGCACCATGGCACAGATCTCCAACTCCGAGTACCGCATCGAAACCCGCGCCGAGCACATCCAGCAGCAAATCAGCCGACTGCGCGCCGAACTGCCCAAGGCCAACACCCTCGAAAACCTCAAGCGCCTCTTCGGCTGCATCGACCTGACCACCCTCTCCGTGGACGACACCCCCGACAGGGTGCGGCAAATGGCCCTGAAGGTCAATCAGTTCCACAGCTTCCCCCGCCATGTCGGCATCCCCAACGTCGCGGCCCTCTGCGTCTATCCCGCCATGGTCCCCCACGTCCGCGAAAGCCTGCAAGCCCGCGGCGTCGAGCTGGCCAGCGTCGCCGGAGGTTTCCCCGCCGCGCAGACTTTCTGGGAAATCAAGGTCGGCGAGACCAACCTCGCCGTCAAGGCCGGGGCCACCGAAATCGACATGGTCATTTCCGTCGGGACCTTCCTCTCGGGCGACTATTCCACCGTGCTCGAAGAAATCCGCCAGGTCAAGAAGGCCGCCGGGGCCGCCCGCCTCAAGGTCATCCTCGAAACCGGGGTGCTCGTCAACCTCGAGGCCATCAAGAAAGCCAGCATCCTGGCCATCGCCGGAGGGGCCGACTTCATCAAGACTTCCACCGGAAAGACGCCTGTCTCGGCCACGCCCGAGGCCGCCTGGGTCATGGTCTCCGCCATCGCCGAGCACTTCCGCCTCACGGGCGAGCGCGTCGGCTTCAAGCCCGCCGGAGGCCTGTCCACCAGCCAGGACGCCCTGCTCTACCTGCTCATCGTCAAAGAACTGCTCGGCAACACCTGGCTGACCCCCGAGTTCTTCCGCCTGGGCGCCAGCCGCCTGGCCAACCAGCTCCTCGAAGACATCATGCGCCTCTCGCCCCAAGGCAAGCACCTCGACGCCAGCTACTTCTGAGGCATCGCCAGGGCCGGCAAAATTCCTAGCTCTGTTTCTCCTTGAAACAGAGCTAGGAGGATTGAATTTAAAACATCCAAACGGTGATTTGGTTTGCTAGCATGGCTTTACTGGTGTACTGATTTAAAGAGATTTAATAAATCGGAGGACATAATATTTGGTGGATAGTCCCAGAGTTACTATCTTGCCCTCATGTTTCAACAGCATGGCACGAGGATATTGCATGAACTGCTTTACTCACTCATCGTTGATATTTGAGATTGGACATCAATTTTTGACTTGTATTGCAAAATAACCATTCAGCTATTATTTTGAATTACTAGGGACTTGCTGATGAGTAGAGTATATAATGAATACAAAGACTACAAAACAGCGGCACAACGTCATTTGATGACTTGTAAGTATCTTGTTGATTGCTTAACTTTGCCTGACAACCCATTGCACAAGCCTTTGACTAATTCATATAAATTATATTTGTTGAAAAATATTTACTATTTATCAGGATATACAATTGAAAGTATTGTAAACTTCGCAATTTACGAGTGTGTAAATGAGACAAAAGCTCCTCAAGAAAATCATACGTGTTGATGAGCTAAATGAGCCAGGTCTTGGTTTAGGATTTAAACGGAAGAAAGGTAGTAGTTACCAATATGTGATTTCTTATCATAACTTTCAAGCTAATATGCAGGTTTTGAACATTTTGGCCAATTCGAAATTTTCGTCAGTTCCTGTTGTTGGTGGATTTGTGTTTCCAAGTTATTGGCGTGATGTTCAAGATTTATTTAACAATTGGGATGCACAAGTGCGTTATAGAAATGATATACTTTCGCTTTATACAGAGAGGCAAATTTTGAACTTTTTCAAACTTTCATCAGAACTTTATACAGGCATTCGAATTTGTATCACCAATTAATAAGGAGACGAAAATGCTTTTGGCACTTAATAAAATTGAAGATATTGTCAATTTCTTAGAAAAAGAAGTTGACGTAAATAAGATTTCTGACTTCAAGGTGTTTCTTAAACCAAATCGTAACTATTTAGGTCATCTCGCATTTGACGGAAAGGAAGTTGTGGCCGTCAAAAGTGTTTTTGAGCTCCCTGAAAATGTTTCTTCC
>JFJP01037893.1_pt1 | contig 40800 bp, 31 predicted proteins | sample 431651 | NCBI WGS metagenome assembly JFJP01 (sample SAMN02602958, study PRJNA72255) | Microbial mat metagenome, whole genome shotgun sequencing project. | biome: fresh water; feature: sink hole; material: water; isolation source: purple microbial (photo- and chemosynthetic) mats found in...
GATGCGGCCAGGCTACATCTGCTCTGACTGCTTATTATAGAAGTTCGTGCTTTCGAAAATCTTGTCGGCGTTGGCAGCGATGAAGCCTGAATACTGCTTCCCGTCGGGCTGGTTATACCTGAGGGTAAATTCATAGAAGCACGAGGGTATCTCATATATACCGTCGGTAAATTCAACCGGCTGGATCTCAGCAAGGGTGGCGGACTGCTCAAGCAGTTCCTCCGGTGTCCCGTAGATATCCCCACCAACAGTGGTCATCCGATAGCCGTTTCCCTTAATAAATTCATTGACTTCCTGCAAGGTTGAGAACTGCTTCAGCTCATTGACCTTAACGGCGAAATGGTTAGCGCGGTAACCGTATACAAGCAGCCATGCTGCATATTCCGATTCTTCGCGCAGTCTGGTATAGGTGTCAAATGCTATTTTACCCCATATACTGCCTCCGTAAACCAGGTCCGGGTCAGCATATACGCTGTCATCCGGCCTGTTCAGGTAACCCCGGATGGTTTTCTGCAGATATTCACTGAACTGATCTGTCAGCAATTCACTGATAAAAACCTTGGGTGCCTTCGGGTCACTTTTATGCTCAAAATGCATCCCTCTGAGCTTTTTGACCTTGAATTCATAGTTCCCCCTTGCCTCATAACCGTTTTCGGTAAAAAGACGTGAGATCACATCGATATTTATTCTGGGGTCATCGAATGTCCGCAGGGCGATATGGTCATGAACTACCTGCTCACCCCGCGCTGAAAGAAGATCGTAGATCCGTTTTGCATGGGGATTTTCAGTAGAAAAGCGATTCCAGAACCGCTCAAATATCATTGCTGTTTCCATAGCTCGAACCTCATTTCCAATCAATACCCAAATCTAAATCAATTCCGGGAAACAGGTTATCAATCATGATTTATATTTGATGTCTTAAAAGTTTATATTCAGCCTGTATGTGAATGCTGATTTATTTCCGCTCACGAAATATTTGTTGCTGAACTTGTAAAACAAATCGAGGCTGAATCTTTCCGATTTTGATACCAGGGTGATCCCGGGTCCTATGTATCCGGTCAGGTATTCAGAACTGATGTCCATTCCAGTGCCTCCGGGGGTGATTATGGTACTTGATTCTGTATGATTGAATGCATAGTAAAGACTGAACTCAACGAATGGCCTGATGCGAGAATCCGGAAGGAAGGTGTAACGAACAAACGCTCCAAGGTTAATTGAGGAAGCCTTCAGATCATTTTCATGATTCATCGGTTTAAGAAGATAGCCTGAGAATTCAGGGCCGAGAGACAGGTTGTCTGTAATATTTTTGCTGTATCTCAATGCAAATACAGGTTTTATAAAGATGCCGTTGAAGAATTGCCGGTCAAGGTAGGGATTAAGTTGAAATCCAATTGACTGACCCATGTCGGAACTTTGAGAGAACGAGGGAAGGGAGATGGCTGCAAGGAACACAAGCACTGTAAAAAACCTGATAATGTTTTTCATGATTTTATGGTTTATTGTTGACAATACAAATCTCGTAGATTATTTCTTAATCATTTGTTAATGAATTAAATATAAGGTTAACTAAATATTAAAAACCAGAACCTTGTGTTAAAATATCAAAACTTGCAGGGCAGCCCTTCACTTTAACCGGCGGAGACTTTGCAAGTTGAGGTCAACAGGTTATCAGACCGATATATTAATGGCGGCTGTCATCTATGTAATTGCAACTATTGTTGTAAGAGGAGTCGAAATTCAGAATGAAAACGATTTAACTGTTTGAATTATGCCAATCATTGTAAACCTGGATGTAATGATGGCAAAGCGAAAGATGTCACTTAATGAGTTGTCAGAAAAAGTTGATTTAGCACTTTCAAATCTTTCCATCCTCAAAACCGGAAAAGCCAGAGCAATTAGATTCAGCACCCTGGAATCAATTTGCAAAGCTCTGGACTGCCAGCCGGGTGACCTTCTGGAATATTCTGATGACAGGAAAAGCACATAGATAGGCTAATGAGAAGGCAGATTAGTAAAACCCTCCACGCAGTTAACAACTACATCATGTCTGGCTTTCCAGCGCCTCAAACCAATTTGCAGCATTTATGCCGCTATGTGAATTTGATCCCGATGAAGTTTACCAATGGTTTATGGAGTTGTTCATTGATGCTTACGACTGGGTGATGGTACCGAATGTTTACGGTATGAGCCAGTTCGCTGATGGCGGTTTGATGGCAACAAAACCCTACATAAGCGGCAGTAATTACCTGATGAAGATGAGCAATTACAAAAAGGGGGATTGGCAATTAATATGGGATGGACTTTTCTGGCGGTTTATGGATAAACAGAGAGATTTTTTTCTGTCTAACCCGAGATTCGGGATGCTGATTGGAACCTTTGATAAAATGGATATGAATAAACGGCAAATGCTGCTTAACACCGCCGAAAGTTATCTGCGCTTGTTATAATGATTTTTCAGACCTCATTTGCCCCAAAGACCGGGTCATGAAAAATTTGCGTTGAGCCCCGCTGTTCAGTTTCAGGTCATTTGAATATCGAACTCGCCTTATCCAGCCTGACCATATCCTCGTCAGAAAGGCTGAATGACATTGCTCCGCAGTTTTCCTTTACATGAATTTCTTTTGTTGCACCCGGTATTGCAACTACAGTTTCGCCATTATACTGAATAAGCCAGTTGAGAGCAACCTGGGAGGGGGTTACATTATATTTAATTGCAAGCTCCTTCACAAGGGCTACAACCGGCCGGCTTTTCTCCAGTCCTTCAGGCTTGAATTGCGGATTGTATCTTCTAAAACCGATATTTTTCAACAGCTCAGGATTGTCGTGAAATTTGCCGGTAACAATACCCTGAGCCAGCGGTGAAAATGCAATTATTGTGATACCCAGATTTTTTGCAAGACTCATCACTCCATTGGATTCAATCCTGCGGTCAAGGAGGTTATACCTCACCTGGTTTGATGCAAGCGGTATACCTGATTTCTGGAGAGTGTTCCAGGAGTTTTCCATTTTCCGTGCATTGAAATTGCTTACTCCCACAGCTTTTATAAGTTTCCTGTTAACAAGGTCTGCCATTTCTGCCATTTCACTGTTTTCACCTGAGAAACTCCATGGCTGGTGCACCTGGTAGAGGTCAATCGGATAGGGATCCAGTTGTTCTATGCGCTTGTTTATGGTTTTTCTGATGTTCGAAGCGAAACGAAATGCCGGCCACCATTTTGTTGCCACTAAAACTTCACCAGGTTTTTTACCTGCTGCCCTAAGGGCTTTTGAAAGAGCTTGCTCTGACTCACCTCCTCCATATACTTCGGCTGTATCAAACCAGTTAATTCCACCATCAATGGAAAGAGAAACAATCCTGTCAATCAGGTTGTCTTCAAGTGTTGGCCAGAATTTTCCGGCCATATTCTTTTGTTTGCTGAACTGCCAGCAACCAAGCCCTATTGGAGTAACCATGATACCTGTACGACCCAGTGACCGCAAGCTTTTTATATTTTCCATTTTACCGGTTTTTAACAATTACAAGATAGCCAAAAATATTTCTGCCTTATTTAAAAAACACATACCTTTCTAAAAATCGGCTTTCTTATTTCAGGAAATCAGAAGGTCAGTCAAAATCTTTTCCGGGGCATGATTGTTATTATATGGATATGGATAAGCAGAGCACAATTAAGGATTATATAGAGGCCGTCCTGAATACAAGTGGCTTTGCTGTTCTGGCAACTGAGGGTAATGGCCAGCCACATACGAGTCTGATAGCGATAACACCGTTCGAAAATTTCCGGCAAATTATTTTTGCGACCTACAGGAATACTCTTAAGTATCAAAATCTTTCTCTTAACAATAAGGTGGCAGTTTTCATAGAAGGTGGATATTATAATATGAAAGGTCTGAAGGATAATGTGGTGCTAACCATTATAGGGTACACTGAAGAGATCATTGCAGACGGGAACAAAGCGCCTTACCAGGAACATCTGAAGAGACATCCCGAGATGGAGTCATTTATGCTCTCATCGGACTGTGCTCTTATGCGGGTAATTGCCCAATCATATCAGGTCGTATACGGGATTGATGACAGAAAATGGATTACAGCAGCCGAACTTGATTCCATCTGACCACGGATGTGAATGATGTAATTTTTTTATAGAGTTATATAACACACAACCGGTCCGGTATAATTATAATTGGGGTTTGAAATTATCTGATTAAACATTCCGGGGTTTCCAGTACCATTTCTGGTACAAAATATTTCTTTTAAAGAGCAGAAATTCATGAAGATAGGGCCTTCTATTATTAACGAATCGTTTGACCTCATAAAATCCCGTCTTTGGGAGAAAGACCTCTCGCAAAAATATGCTGACGGGGAGCCTCCGCTGCGTTCGGAATTATTCAGCAGCGAACAGATGGAGCAATATGGCAGGGTATTAGCAGGCTTACATCTCCCGGGGCCAAAAGTTGAACCTGACCAGCATCTTCTTTCCCGTCTTGCAGAAAACGAAGCTATACTCCTGGATGTACATGATCTCATATCAGAAGCGGTAAAAGCCAGCCGGCAGATTACACCTGCAGGTGAATGGTTGCTTGATAATTTTTATTTAATTGAAGAACAAATACGGACAGGAAGAAGACATTTGCCAAAGGGTTATAGCAAGGAACTTCCACGTTTACTCAATGGCCCGTCTGCCGGACTTCCCCGCGTTTACGATATTGCAAAGGAAATAATCTCTCATGGAGAGGGACATATTGATCCGGAAAGCCTGCGTCGTTTTGTAGCTGCATATCAAACAATCAATCCTCTGAAACTTGGCGAATTGTGGGCTATTCCGATAATGTTGCGGTTAGCTCTCATTGAGAACCTGCGACGCGTAGCAGTGAGGGTTGCTGCCGGAAGATTAGACTGGGATCTGGCAGATTCCTGGGCAGATAAAATGATAGAAACAGCTGAAAATGATCCAAAGAGTCTGATCCTTATAATTGCTGATATGGCAAGGTCAGATCCTCCAATGTCGACACCTTTTGTCTCAGAATTTGTCAGACGGTTACAGGGGCAAAGTCCTGCCCTTGCTTTTCCATTGACGTGGATTGAACAACGTCTCTCCGAATCAAATCAGACAACAATGCAGCTGATTCAGTATGGGAGCCAGCAACAGGCTGCAGATCAGGTTTCAATCAGTAACAGCATTGGCAGCCTTCGTTTCCTGAGTTCATTGGACTGGCGTGAATTCGTTGAATCGATGAGTCATGTGGAAAAAGTCCTGGTAGGTGACCCTGTCAATGCATACTCATTAATGGATTTTAAAACCAGGGACCATTATCGTCACATTATAGAGAGGATTGCAAAAAAAAGTCCTTTTTCCGAGATTGAAGTGGCTCAGAAAGCTATAGACCTGGCAAAAAATGGAGCTGAATTGAATGGTCTGAAGGACCGCAAAGCTCATGTAGGATTTTATCTGATTGGCAAAGGCATATCCCGGCTTGAACTCCTTGCAAAATCAAAAAGGACCATTACATCCATAATAATAAGAATGATTGCCCGGGTTCCCCTTTTAATCTATCTGGGTTCGATAATTCTGTTAACAGCTATCTTCAGCTTGGGCCTGTTGGAAAAAGCTCATAGTGATGGTACTGGCACCTGGCATCTCTGGCTCCTGGGTTTTCTCCTTGTTTTATGTACCAGTTACCTGGCAATAGCTATTGTGAACTGGTTGTCGACAATGTTCGTTAATCCTTTTCCATTGCCACGATTGGATTATTCAAAAGGGATACCACCGGAAGCAAGAACAATTGTTATTATTCCTTCCATGCTGTTAAACGATCAGAATATTGAAGATCTGGCGGAAGCTCTGGAGGTTCGTTTTCTGGCAAACAGGGATAAATACCTGCATTTTGGACTTCTGACAGATTTTAAAGATTCAGTACATGAGAAACTTGAGGAAGATGATCATCTGATACAATTGGTCAGTAAAAGAATTACTGAACTAAACGAAAAATATAGGGGAGAACAGAGGGATACATTTTTTCTTTTCCACCGTCCGCGAAAATGGAATCCAAATGACCGGATATGGATGGGTTACGAACGAAAGAGGGGAAAACTTTCAGATTTGAATTCTCTGTTGCGCGGGGGCCCTGAAGAATTGTTTTCGGTTATCGTTGGGAATACACTTTTCCTAAGAGAAATCAAATATGTGATTACACTTGACTCTGATACGCAACTGCCCCGTGATTCAGCCCGACAGTTTATCGGGGCAATGTCGCATCCTCTCAACAAACCGGAATACAATGCAAAAAAACACCGTATTACAGACGGATACACGATACTTCAGCCAAGGGTTGCTGTAAGTTTACCCGGAACAAACCTTTCAAAATATGCAAAACTTTTTGGTAATGAGCCAGGAATAGATCCTTATACCCGGGCTGTGTCGGACGTCTATCAGGATCTTTTTGGCGAGGGGTCTTTCATAGGTAAAGGGATTTACGATGTCGACTCGTTTGAACAAACGCTCAAGGACCGGTTTCCGGAAAACAGAATACTGAGCCATGACCTTCTTGAAGGTTGTTATACACGGTCTGGTTTGCTTAGCGATGTTCTCCTGTTTGAAGAGTATCCTTCAAGTTACAAGACAGATGTAGCCCGCAGATCGCGATGGATCAGAGGAGACTGGCAATTACTTCCCTGGTTACTTCCAATTTTACCCAGGATAAATGGTTCCTCCCGAAAAAATCCGCTTTCCCTTTTATCGTATTGGAAAATTCTGGATAACCTCAGGAGAAGCCTTATTCCTGCAGCATTGACAATACTTTTATTATCAGGCTGGACTATTTTGGCCTCATCATGGTTCTGGACTCTGGTTGTGCTCGGAATAATATTTATTCCCTCATTAATTACTTATGTTGTTTACCTGTTTCAAAAGCCGGAGGAAGTAAACCTGGTACAACATCTTAAGGCATCCAGAGACCTGGCGGTCCTGCAAATATCCCAGTCTGTATTTATCCTTATGAGTCTTCCTTTTGAAGCATATTACAGCCTGAAGGCTATCCTGATAACATGCTGGAGATTGATTGTCTCAAAAAAACGACTTCTCGAATGGAATTCAATGGCTAGTGGTGGATCCAATGTCAGGTTTAAGCTTCTTGACTCATTCCGAACAATGTGGATATCACCATTTCTGGCTATTATTTCAACGATCTTGCTTAAGATTATATTTCCTCTCATACTTTTAATGGTCTGGCCAATTTTAGGATTATGGTTACTGTTTCCGGGTATTGCCTGGTGGATCAGCTTACCTGTTCCATCACATGAGGCAAAACTGACAGAAAAACAATTCAGTTTTCTAAGAAGTTTATCGCGCAAGACCTGGTTCTTTTTTGAGACTTTTGCCGGGGCTGATGATAACTGGCTTCCACCCGATAACTATCAGGAAAATCCAGTTTCAGTAACTGCCCACCGGACATCTCCAACGAATATCGGGCTTTCTCTTCTTGCGAACCTTTCAGCTTATGATTTCGGTTACATACTTACCGGTGAGCTTATTGCACGAACCTCAAATGCATTCGGCTCAATAAACAGAATGGAAAGGTATCGGGGCCATTTCTTTAACTGGTACGATACCCAAACTCTTATGCCTCTCAGGCCACTTTATATTTCTTCGGTTGACAGCGGAAACCTCGCTGCTCACCTCTTGACACTGCAACAGGGAATGCTCACTCTTCCGGATCGGACAATACACGGACCAAGGATGTTTGAAGGGATTTCTGATACCTTTCAAATTCTTCTGGAGCATTCGGGAAAATCAATACCGGTTCAGCTTGCTCAATTCCGTACGTATCTGAATGCAATTTTGCATGAACCGCCGGTTACGCTTGCCTATTTGCGAAAATGTCTGGAAAAGCTTACAGAATCATCATCTGAAATTACAAATAATTTAATGGTCAATTCGGATGAGCAATACAGCGTCTGGGCAAATAAGCTGTCACACCAATGTAAGTCCGCTCTTGATGAATTAACATACCTGGTTCCTTGGATCTTTCATCCGGGATTTCCCGAAATACTGAAAAAAAATCCTCTACTTAATACAATCCCAACACTTCGGGAAATAGCCAACTCTCATTTACGGGAATCTGATGGTCTGGCTGCCATCAACGGATCAAACATGCTCACAGCTTCTGCTCAGCTGCTATCCACCATGACCAGATCAGAGATATCAGATCCGGATGATGAGTTTAAGAGTCAGGTCAGACTCGCTGCTGAAAATGCAAAGAAAAGGATTAAGGTGATCGATTCACTTGTCAGTCAATCGGGAGAATTTGCACAGATGGAATATGGGTTCCTGTATGATACCTCCAGTCACCTTCAATCAATTGGGTATAATGTAGAAGACCTGCGTCGTGATTCGAGTTATTATGACCTGTTGGCATCAGAGTCGCGATTATCAAGTTTTGTGGCTATTGCGCAGGACCAGCTGCCACAGGAAAGCTGGTTTGCATTGGGGCGTCTTCTGACAACAATTAATGGGGAACCAATACTTCTTTCGTGGAGTGGTTCAATGTTTGAATACCTCATGCCTCTCCTGGTTATGCCATCATATGAGAATAGTCTTTTATATCAAACCTGCAGAGCAGCCGTCCTGAGACAAATAGAATATGGGAAGCAACGGGAAGTGCCATGGGGAATTTCTGAGTCAGGTTACAACAGGGTTGATGTCCAGTTAAACTATCAGTATCGTGCCTTTGGAGTGCCGGGTTTAGGGTTAAAAAGAGGGCTGGCCGAAGATCTGGTGGTTGCTCCCTACGCAACAGCCCTTGCCCTTATGGTAATGCCCGAAGAAGCTTGTGAGAATCTTGAACGCCTTGCTGAGGAAGGATTTATGGGGAACTATGGTTTTTATGAGGCTATTGATTATACCTCGCAACGGGTACCACGAGGTCAATCAAGTGTTACTGTTCGTTCATTTATGGCGCATCATCAAGGAATGAGTCTTCTTTCACTGGCCTTCATTCTGTTGGACCGGCCGATGCAAAAGCGCTTTGAGTCCGATCCATTGTTTCAGGCAACACTTTTGTTACTACAGGAAAGGATCCCAAGGGCAACATCATTTTTTACACATACTGCGGGTGTCACCGATGTTCGCACTGCCAGTAGCAATAAGGAAATGCCTCTTCGCATCTTTAATACCCCTGACACACCTTTCCCTGAAGTCAAATTATTATCAAACGGAGGCCGTTACAGGGTAATAATTACTAATTCCGGCGGAGGATACAGTCTATGGAATGATCTGGCGGTAACGAGGTGGAGAGAGGATACTACCTGTGACAACTGGGGTTCTTTTTGTTATCTGCGTGATGCTGAAACCGGGAATTTCTGGTCAACCACTTTTCAACCGACCCTGAAGCAAGCGGAAAAATATGAAGTAATATTTTCTGAAGGCCGTGCAGAATTTCGCAGGCGTGATTATGATATCGACACTCATACAGAGGTAGTAGTTTCGCCGGAAGATGACATTGAACTTAGAAGGGTCAGACTGACAAACCGGACAAGGACGAAAAGGATTATTGATATAACCAGTTATGCAGAAGTTGTTCTGGCGTCAAATGGATCTGACCTGGCACATCCGGCATTCAGTAATCTTTTTGTCCGGACAGAAATTATTAATCAGCGCCAGGCTATTCTCTGCACCAGAAGGTCAAGATCAGAGGAAGAAAATCCGCCCTGGATGTTTCACCTTATGGCAGTGCATGGCGCCGAAATCAGGAATATTTCCTTTGAAACAGACCGTATGAGATTCATAGGACGAGGTAACACGCTTGAATCACCAAATGCGATGACAAATCTCAGACCCCTGTCAGGGAGTCAGGGTTCTGTACTTGATCCGGTAGTTGCCATACAGTTCCAGATAATACTGTTACCTGAAGGATCAGTTACAATTGATATGTTGACAGGTATCTGTGCATCACGCGAGGAAGCATTAATACTGGTTGAAAAATACCAGGATAAACAAATAGCAGATCGTGTTTTTGAACTTGCGTGGACACACAGCCAGGTTGTATTAAGACAGATCAATGCCAACGAAACGGATGCACAGTTATACGGTCGTTTGGCCAGTTCTATAATTTATGCCAATTCGATATTGCGGGCAGATCCCGCAATACTTATTAAAAACCGTCGCGGACAATCCGGGCTGTGGGGGTATTCTATCTCAGGTGATCTTCCTATTGTCCTTCTGCAGATTGAAGATCCTGCCAATATAAACCTCGTCCGTCAACTGGTCCAGGCTCATGCATATTGGAGATTAAAAGGATTGGCAGTCGATCTTGTAATCTGGAATGAAGATCACGCCGGTTATCGTCAGTTACTTCAGGATCAAATATTTGGTCTGATAGCAGCTGGAATTGAAGCCAATACCATTGACCGTCCAGGGGGAATATTTGTACGCTCCGCAGACCAGGTATCAAACGAAGAACGTATTCTTTTCCAAACAGTTGCCCGTGTTGTTATCAGTGATAAACGAGGAGCACTGGAGGATCAGGTAAACAGGCGGGGTTATCTGGGATTGTCAGGTTCAAATTTCAAACCAACCCGTACATATAAACCCATGCCTCAGTCAGTTGAGGTATTACCCCGAAAGGATCTGAAATTCTATAATGGTATCGGGGGATTTACATCAGACGGACGGGAATATGTAATTACTACATCGAAAGGCAGCATTACACCCCTGCCCTGGGTAAATGTACTGGCAAACCAACGATTCGGGACTGTAATATCCGAGAATGGTATGGCATATACCTGGGCTGAAAACTCTCATGAGTTTCGTCTTACGCCCTGGAATAACGATCCGGTAACCGATTCCGGCGGAGAAGCGATGTATATCCGGGATGAAGAGACCGGACACTTCTGGTCTCCGTCACCACTTACCAAAAGCGAATCGACATTATACCTGAGCCGTCACGGATTCGGCTATAGTGTATTCGAACATGATGAAGGAGGAATAATCACAGAACTGTGGGTTTATGTGGCAACGGATGCTTCAGTGAAGTTTTCGGTACTGAAAGTTCAGAATAAATCGGGTCGTCCCTGCAAATTATCAGCCATAAGTTATGTGGAATGGGTATTGGGTGATTTGAGGAACAAAACTGTCATGCATGTAAATACAAGTGTCGACTTCAATAATAGCGTGATATATGCAACAAACCCGTATAACCGGGAATTTGCTGACAGAGTGGCTTTTCTGCAGACCGACGATACATCAGTCTCAATTACCTGCGACAGGACAGAATTTATTGGACGTAATGGTACTTTGAAAAATCCGGATGCAATGTTGCGATCACGCCTGTCAGGGAAAAATGGAATAGCTCTTGATCCTTGCGCTGCAATTCAGGTACCGTTTGATCTTGCTCCAGGCCAGGAGCGGGAAATAATATTCAGACTTGGCACGGGAAAGCATATGGAGGATGCGAACAATCTGATACGGCGCTTTCGCGGATCAGGTCCCGCTTATTCAGCCCTGGAAGCAGTATGGCATTTTTGGAGTCAGACACATGGTGCCGTGCAGGTTGAAACACCAGATCAGTCACTGAATATATTGGCTAACGGGTGGCTTTTATATCAGAATCTGGCATGCCGGGTTTGGGCACGCACCGGATATTATCAATCAGGCGGAGCATATGGTTTTCGCGACCAGTTGCAGGATGTAATGGCATTAATTCATACCAGGCCGGATATCCTGAGGGAGCATCTGCTTCTTTTTGCGAGCCGGCAATTTTCCGAGGGTGATGTCCAGCACTGGTGGCATCCGCCTGCCGGAAGAGGAGTTCGTACCCGTTGTTCGGACGATTACCTGTGGTTGCCTTTGGCAACATGCCGGTACATATCAGGTACCGGGGATACAGGAATCCTGAATGAAATGGTTTACTCTCTTGAAGGACGCCCTGTAAATCCGGAAGACGATTCGTATTACGACCTTCCGGTACGGTCAGAAGAAAAGGTTTCATTATACGAACATTGTAAGCGCTCTATCCTCCATGGCCTCAGGTTCGGCGACCACGGGCTGCCACTGATGGGTACCTGCGACTGGAATGATGGGATGAATCTGGTTGGGCACAAGGGCAAAGGTGAGAGTGTCTGGCTGGGCTTTTTTCTTTTTGATATTCTGAATCAATTTATTAAAGTTGCAGAATCAAGAGATGATTATGAGTTTGCCGGGCTGTGCAGCAATGAAGCCAAGGTAATACAGCAATATATTGAGAATAATGCATGGGATGGCGAGTGGTACCGGCGGGCATATTTTGATAATGGAGTACCGCTTGGGTCAGCCGATAATGATGAGTGCCAGATTGATTCCATTTCCCAAAGCTGGGCTGTTCTCTCAGGTGCAGGCAATCCTGACCGGTTACGGATGGCAATGGAATCAGTCAATAACAGACTTGTCCGGCATGAAGATTCCCTGGTCCAATTACTGGATCCTCCCTTCGATAAATCAGATTTAAATCCGGGGTATATTAAGGGTTATGTACCGGGAGTCAGAGAAAATGGAGGCCAGTACACCCATGCTGCAATTTGGGTAGCAATGGCATTCTCAAAACTCGGAGACCATACAAGGGCATGGGAAATTTTCAGAATGATAAACCCGGTAAATCATGCAAGGACGCCTGAAGAAGTTGCCATATACAAAGTTGAACCTTACGTAATAGCAGCTGACGTTTATGCCCTTTCACCACATATTGGCAGAGGCGGTTGGACCTGGTATACAGGTTCATCAGGATGGATGTATCGGCTGATTATTGAATCATTGCTCGGGTTAAGACTTGAAACAGACAAATTATATATTGAGCCATGTATTCCTTCCGATTGGGATTCTTATAAAATCCAGTACAGATTCAGGGACACAGTCTATCAGATTGTGGTAATCCAAATTCATGATGTTAGTGCTAAATCAAAAATAATACTTGACGGGGTTGAATGTCAGGGTGATTTTATCTTCCTGACCGACGACCACCAGAATCATTATGCGGAGGTAAATTATTTCCCTTCTTCGTGACATGGGAATCTGAATTCAGAAAAATAGATAAGTAAATTTGGTTTGACTGGTACTTGTATGATTGGATATCCTGTTGAATAGATTTGTAACTAAAACCCTCAGATAGCAAGCACAATTCGTTTTATTTTACGGGCAATATCCTCTGGGGAGAGAATAAAATCTATGCACCCGCTTGCAATGGCACTCTCAGGCATATCCGGTTGAGATGCTGTGTCGGGTTTTTGAGCAATGGTAATACCGCCAACCTCTTTTATGCCGCATAGCGCATCTGCACCGTCGCCATCATAGCCGGAAACAATTACAGCGATAAGTTTGCCATCCCAGTTCTCAGTTAAAGACCGCATAAAAACCGTAATCACATCCGGCCATCCATGGGGTTTTGAAATCGGCTTCAGGCGAAATTCGTTATTAAGAACATGCAGGTCCCTCTTCTCCGGGATTATAAATACATGGTCAGGTTCGATATCCAGTTTTTCCGTAATCAATTCCACAGGCATCTTTGTGTGGTGTGGGAGTATCTCGTGCAACAAGGTGGCTACTTCCCTCAGATGATTTACGATAACAATGGCGGCTCCCATGTCAGCAGGCAAATTTTCGAGTAACCTGATATAGGAGTCAAGACCGCCAGCCGACCCACCCACGCAAACTATGGGAAAGTTCTTAACGATGCTCTGAGGTTGCATATCTTTCACTTTTAAGTATTTTCTAAGTATTAAATGTAGTGCATTTCTCCATCAAGAGGTTCCGGGCTTTCCGTGAAATTTCGTTTCTCTTTGTATTTCGTTAGTACCATATGTCTGCTTACTTAATTCCTGGGACACGCTTTGTTCAGAAACATGATCCCTCATGGGGGTGTCAAATTGTGTTGCACAAGGTAAAAGGGAAATTGTAATTATTGTTATATGATTCTTAATATAAATTACATATTTCCAATAGTTTAGATAAAATGGGACATCAATTGTATGCCTGAAAGATTAGTGTTTGAAGACCTTTAACCAAAAGAAAAAGGGTATATTACAGCAGACGAACTTGAACCCAACGGACCATAAATTGTTGTAGTTTAATTGTTAATTTTATCCCACCGCAAAGTCGCACACGTGCTTAAAAACAGGTGACAAGAGAATGATGACAGATCAGAGGGGACTAATTATCAGGAAGATCATTCATCTTTCATTAGGACTGATCATATTGATACTTAGTTGTGTTCTGGAAAGGAATGTTTTATTATACTTGATTATAGCCGGTACAATTTTCTCATTTCTGACTTTCAATTATCAAAAGTTTCATCTTTTGCATAAAACTACAGACGCGAGTCTGGGCACCCTTTATTATCCCGTTGGTATATTATCATCTTATCTGATTTTGTATAATCTGCCTCTCTATTATTTCCATTCATCTTTGATGGTGCTCTCCATTTCAGATACACTGGCAAATTTTGCAGGTCAGATACAGAAGGGGAATATCTGGATCCGGACGTTCCATGACAGGAAGAGTCTTTACGGAATTACAGCCTACTCCATTTCTGCCGGTTTGATTCTCTATCTGATTTTGTCCGATTATTTTACTTTAAGTATTCCATATATCCTTTTTGCTTTATTATGGGCAGTTATCCTTGAAACCGCATCTATGAGAGGTTCTGATAATTTCAGTATTCCGGTCGGGCTTGCATTGTTTTTCTTACTGACTTATCATTATGAGGTTGATTACCTTTTTTTGTCTGCACTTCTGGTTGCTCTGGCGCCAGCGTGCTTTTCGTTATTCAAATTCAATATTCTTACCCGCCGGGGAAGTTTTGTGGCCTTTTTACTGGGTTTTTATTTTGCAGGCATCGGAGGTTGGCAATGGTTTATACCTGTTTTGCTCTTCTTTCTGAGCTCTGCAGCTTTTACAGAACTACAGCATGCAATAAAAGGGGATAGGAAAAAAACCTCAGCCCGCAATGCCTGGCAGGTTATAGCCAATATAATATGGGCAGGAACCAGCTCTGCCCTGTTTTTATTTACGGGGGATGAAATATTTATACTTTTATTTATTGCTTTCGTGGCTGCTGTGACAGCTGACACTTGGGCCAGTGAGATTGGTCCTCTGCTTAATAAAAGATGCTTTTCCCTTGCGACGATGAGAACGGTGCCGGCTGGTACCAATGGTGGTATTTCGTTTTTTGGCAGTGTGGCCGCATTGAGCGGTGCATTTATTATCTCCTCATTATCATACTACCTCTTTTTTGGCGCCTGGCAATGGGATATCATAGCAATTATCACCGTCTCCGCATTTTTGGCCTGCTTTGCGGATTCCCTGCTTGGAGCTTTTGCAGAAGAAAAAATGCTTCAGATGAATTATTTTAAGAAACGAGAGACATCAGAATCCATTACTCCCAATGATCTGATAAATATGATTGGTTCTCTTACGGCTTTTGTTTTTTACCTTTTACTATCATGGATTTTTTTATAGGCATCAATCAGGTTCAGTCATTACAAAAAGCTATATATCAGGAACCCGATGATAAGCAAAAGGGAAAATGCCAGATGTATGAGCACTGTTAGTTTCGCGCCTTGTTTTATCAGGTCAGGATTATCATGATTTTTATATATAATACCTGCAGCCTTAGGAAAAATAAGAATGTAAGGGATAAGTGCAAAAAGGAAAAGCCATGAATGACCCGGGAAAAAGATGAACAATAAGATTACATTTAGAATTATTCCCGATTGCACCAGAAGATAAATTACAGATGTGAACCTGGTTCCCATGCGTGATGCTACTCCGTGTTTACCTCCTGCACGGTCTGCGTCGAGGTCAATCATCTGTCCAGCCAGTAATATGGATGAAGTACTGAGCCCTGTTGCAGGCATCAACAGCCAGATCAAAGGATGCATTCCCAGGTTCTGACCAACTGTGGCTATCAGTATGGCCATTGGACCAAAAGCGAACCAGACAGATATTTCACCCCAACCTCTGTAAGCCAGCTTAAATGGTGGTGCCGTATAGTATTTGCTGAAAAAAGCTGACAGCAAAAAGAGTCCCCACAGATATGGCCATAATGTTTTATCTATAAGTGGCATGAGTGCTATTGTCCCGGCAAGTGCCACGATCAGTCCGATGCGGGCCAGAAGAAACATCTTGCCCATTAGTTCAGGATTATCAAGTAAAACACCTGACCCTCCGCTGGATTCGTTGCGGTGCACGTTCACCTTATCCGTTCCCTGTATCGTGTCAAAAATATCATTATAAACATTGGTAGCCACATGCAACCCAATACCAATAATCAACACTATTATAAAATTGAGCACCTCCAGTCTGCCGTTCAGGTGAACGGCCAGCAGTGTTCCCAATATTATGGGAGCGATAATGGAGCTCAGAAAATGTGCCCTGATCATTTTGCCAATTCCCGGGTTCTCTTTCATAGGATTGTTCCTTCTTTCATAAATTATTTACTTATAAAATTAGCATTAAAACGTAAAATATTTAAAAGATTTTTACGCTCTCCCCTTAAGCTTCTTTCCCGGGTGTTTTACTTTTTGGATGCGATGAGTTATTAAAACGAAAAAGCCATCTGTTTGGTGCAGAAGGCTTTTTTTTCGTTAAGGTATTATTGTGATACTGACTACTTGGGAAGAACTACCCCGTCAATTACATGAACAACGCCATTGGTACCTTTCAAATCTGCGACAATTACATAAGCTGAATTGCCGGATTCGTCAGTTAACTTAACCTTGCCCATATCCAGTGAAGCAGTTAGCTTGCCACCGCTGACAGTTGTTAAGACTACTTTGCCATTTCCTTTTTTGATTGCATCCAATACTGCAGCTGCATCAAGATTACCACTAACAACATGATAAGTTAATATTTTTGCCAACTGGGCCTTATTCTCAGGCTTAAGGAGGTTTGTAACAATTCCTTCAGGAAGCTTATCAAACGCGTCATTGGTAGGTGCAAATACAGTAAATGGACCGGCACTTTTAAGAGTTGTTACTAAATCGGCGGCTTTCACAGCCGCTACTAATGTTGTATGATCTGCAGATCCGACTGCAATATCAACTACGTCTTTCCCCTGGCTGAAAGCGCTCATCGAGGAAACTAGTGCAAGTAAGATTAAACCTAATTTTTTCATATTATTTGGATTTGTTAATTACTAATAAAGAACAAACAGAGCTGAACCTTGTTCAACAAGTCAGTAATATATTAGAACAATATGGGTAGAGTATTAGGGGAGGATCTGTTGTTTTTAATCGAACTGTTAACAATATAAATTGTAAACTTTAACAAATTGAGGAAACTTTAACAGCTTTAACAGAATTAAATTATTCTGTGCTTTCATCAAACATTACTTCAGCTGAAATGCCTGATTTATATAATGGTTTCTCTTTGGGTAATGTAAAATAAAAAGAGGATCCTTCGCCTTCAATACTTTCTACCCATATCTCACCGCTATTTTTCTCTAAAAATCCTTTCACCAATAATAATCCTATTCCAGCCCCTTTATTTTTCTTTCTTGCTTCTGAAAGGGTTTTCATCTGAGGTGTAAAAAGATTTGCCATTATCTCTTTGGACATTCCAATATATTTTTTTATAGCATCCTCACATTGTTTTCTCTCTGTCAGGTCCCGTAAAATCTTAACAAAGCCCAACATCTCACCGTCTGAGCCGATGAGCGGGAAAATCAACCCATAAGCCCAGAACAGGCTCTTGTCTTTAGCTATGTGCCACCTGTTATCTGTTGCTCTGCCTTCTTTTAATGCTGTTTCAATTTCTTTTTTCGGAATGCCAATTTTTACAACTGAGCCCTAAGAGCTGGCAGGGCTTTGTCTTTTAGTCTTGTCCAAGTGCGTCATAAAAAAGAAGCCTGTTCTGAAGTTTAATAATCTCATTCTGGAGGATTTCCATTCGCTGCAATAAATAGGTTATCGTCTCAATCCCTTCCAGGTTAATATCAAGATCGTAATAGAAACGGACAAATTTTTCAAGCTGGGGAAGCTGCTCCTTTTCTACAAAGTACTGTGACTCTATGGTGCTGATTTCAATTAGTCCGTTTTGCTGCAACAGGTTTATAAATGAAATCTCAATATTGTGATTGACACAGAATTCATTTACCGCTATTAAATCATCTAAATGCTTTGGTTTCATAGTACTGGTTTATGACTTTGATAATTCAGTGAATAAGCGTTTTTGCTTTTCGGTTAAATTAGTTGGGATTTTAACCGTATAGGTTATGTATAAGTCTCCGAACTGCTCATCGGTTTTATACACAGGAAATCCTTTGCCTTTAAGTTTTACCTTACTTCCATTTTGTGTTTCGGGCTTTACTTTAAGCTTCACTTTTCCGCTCAGGGTATCGATGGTAATCTCACCTCCCAATACTGCTGCATATAAGTCCAAGTCGACCTGTATATATAAATCATTACCCAGTCTTTTGATTCCGGGATGACTGGATATTGAAAATGTAATGTACAAATCACCGTTTGGCCCGCCATTTATTCCCGGACCCCCATGACCTGAAATTTTTATTGTTTGACCGTTTTCAATTCCGGCAGGGATAGTTATTCTTATGTTCCTTCCGTTTACTGAAAGAGTTTGTTTGTGGGTTTTGTAAGCATCTGAAAGGTTGAGTTGTAATTGGGCGTTGTAATCCTCGCCTCTGAATTTTAACTGGCTGCTTCTGCCGGCATTTGCTGAACCACCAAACATGGATTCGAAGAAATCCGAAAAATCCCCGCCTGATTGTGCCCGGGAATAGTTTTGTCCGCGAAAATCAGATGGTTGTCCCTGATATTGTTTTGCATTTTCAAACTGTTCAGCCTGCTTCCAGTCTTTCCCGTATTTATCGTATTTTTTTCGTTTTTCGGGGTCACTAAGTACTTCATTCGCTTCATTGATTTGCTGAAAGTTCCTTTTCGCATCTGCATCTTTAGGATTCAAATCGGGGTGATACTTTCTGGCCAGTTTTCGGTAGGCACTTTTAATGTCACTTGCGGTGGCCTTTTTTTCTATTCCGAGAATCTTGTAATAATCGATGAAATTCATTTGTCTTTTAAATATTAAAAACTAATGGAGCCTCACTCCGAATAAATACCCAATCAAAGCTGACATTGCCATCGCAATCGTGCCCCATATACATATTCTCCATACAGATTTGGTGATAGAAGACCCTCCGACTTTTGCTGCAAGGGTTCCTGATAAGGCAAGAAAGAGTATAGAGAACCCATATTGGAAGAATATCATCTGTTTTAAGGGCGCAAAAACAGCTAATAACAGAGGGAATATTCCACCAACTATAAAAGAAGCTGCAGATGCAAAGGCGGCTTGTAAGGGTTTTGCCCGGGAAATTTCATTAATACCCAATTCATCTCTTGCGTGTGCTTCCAGAGCATTATGAGCAGTAAGTTGTTTTGCAACTTCTATTGCCAGTCCGCTTGTAAGCCCTCTTTTTTCGTAGATTGTGGATAGTTCAATTAATTCAGTATCCGGTGTATTGGCAAGTTCATCTTTTTCCCTTTTCAGATCTGCTTTTTCAACATCCAGCTGCGAGCTTACAGAAACATATTCGCCTGCAGCCATAGACAATGCTCCGGCAACCACACCTGCCAATGTTGCAAGTATGATTGGATCCCGGGCCACGGATGCTGCTGCAACACCTATGGCCAGACTGGTTGTAGAAAGAATGCCATCATTGGCCCCAAGTACTGAGGCTCTCAGCCATCCGCTTCTTTTTACAAAATGATTTCCCCTTTCCACTCAATCTATGTGCATATACAACCGCCATCAATGACCATTTCACTTTTTCTTTCACTCACCATACATTCTTTTGCTTATACTGCAACAAAGGTACCCCTGAGCTCTGCCTGAAGGGGGTGATGGTTTGATAAATATTTTCGCATCGCACCAATGATTCGTTCTGACTGATCTTTACGATTACGGCCGTATTTCTGTGGTACCCCTTGCATTGTGACGAATGCTGCACTGTAATATTGGTCTGGGTGCATCTCTTCGTTGCCTGCAAATATTTTTTGAATACGATTACCACAAGGGTTTTCAATCTTAAAGTAGACGTTAAGACCGAGACAACGTTTGACAGCTCCTCCCATTTGATTAAAGGGATTGCACGAAAACGTCCTTTCGAGGTTCTCCTCCAGCATTGTTCTTACTTCCTCTCCAGTTAACTCTACAGTTGAGACAGGTGGATTCATTGGAATAATGTTATAAAGGTCGTTCAAGGTTATCTGTCCCGGAACAATTGGAGCCCCATAACGCCAGCCATTCGAAAATGCCAGTTGAGCACCGGTGGTTTCAAGCAAAGCCTGAAGAAGGAAATTGTCCATTGTAGTCTCCAGGGTTGTTCCCCGATTTAGTGCAGTCGATGTTTCACCAACAACCTCTGCGAGTTCCTTCTTGTAAGGTGCAAGAGCCTGCTTAACCAGTTCAGCGACAATCGGGTCAGGTTGTATAGTAGCTTCAACCTCAATCAACTGGTGATGGTAATCAACGATATGTCCTTTTTCCACCTCCAGGTCTAACCGACCCAGGAAAGAACCATGACTTCCTGATTGTATAATAATCGTTTTTCCATTGATAGCCGGCTTGTAAAGACGGTTATGAGTATGGCCGCTGAGACAAACATCTATGCCCTGTACTTCAGATAACAGCTCCATATCCTGGGTGAAGCCAAGATGTGAAATAAGGACTATCAAATCAATCTTTTCCTTCGTGCGCAACAAGTTAATAATTGGCGGAAGTTCATCTTTCCCCAATGTAAAATATATGCCTTCGCTGAAGGATGGCGGCATCGTCTTGTCAACAATATTCGAGGCTATCCCAATTAGTCCGATACGCAATGGGCCAATCTCTTTTATGATATACGATTGGAAAACCAGCTTCTTAGTCACTTTATCAAAGACGTTATTTGCCAGCATAGGATAATTAAGTTCAGCCACACGCTGGTTAAATACTGTTGGCACATACGCAAATTCCCAGTGAGCTGTCATGGCATCAAGTCCCAATGAATTTAATATTGGTATCATCGCTTGTCCTTTTGTGGCGAGGGCAGGATAGGTACCATGAAGAGTATCGCCGCTGTCGCAAAAGAGACAGTTTCCAAGACTTTCAGCCCGTATTTTTTTTACAATTGTGGCAATACGGGCATAACCTCCAGCCTGGCGGTATGATGCATGATCACCTTGCCAAAACATCTCCTGATGCACATCAAAGTAGGCATGAGTGTCGTTCATTTGAATAATTGTAAGACTTGCTCTGGTTGTTCCCATTTTGATCCTTTTCTTGAAATGCTATGATTAAGATATTCCTCAATGAGTTGCTTGTCGCGTTTCGTGATCCGCCAGCTGACAGAAGCCCCCGGTTGTACCGGGGGCTGACCCTGCTGCCTGCCGCAGGTTGGTACTCTTTAGCCGGGAAATTGTTGGCTACAGCGCGGCAACTGCATATTTGCGAGAGCCGCCTCCTAATTTCCATGCTCCGATGCCTGCAAATAATCCTCTAAAAATATTATTCATTGTGTATTGGTTTATGCTTCTACTTGAGCCGCTTCTACATTAATTGCATATGGAAAAACCTCCGATAGCTTTTCTTCAGCCGCTTTTCTTCATTGAGTTATAGCTTCAAGTAGTGGCAATTGTTTTTTGTCTATGGATTTAAAAATTTACGATGTTGCATTGTTAATATCTGCCGCGATATCGTGTTTTAAATTTGTCGCTGCATTTTTCACATCTTTTTTTACATCATCGAATTTTGCTTTTCCTTTTTCAGCAAACCCTTCGAGATCTCTTTTAGTGCTTTCAAATTTTTCTGTAACTGAATCACGAAATTCATTGTACTTTGATTTTAGTTCATCCGCATAATCATCGCCTTTATCCATGATTTGTCTGCGGGTTGTTGAACCTTTTTCGGGTGCGAATAAAATACCTGCTATTGCACCAATGGCAAGTCCTGCCAATGCACCTAATACTACTTTACCTGTACTCATAATTGATTTTTTAAGCCCCACCAACCTCCCTGAAAGGGAGGCCTGTGAAGCGGGTTAATTGATTTTTAAGTAACATATTATTCCCGGCGATAATTCTTCCCGGGAAAGAGGTAAATGTATTGTTGTTAATCAATCAAAGTGTTACACACTTCTTGGGAACAGTTGCATGATTCACACATTCCTCTGTAAAGAAAATATCAAATGAGCTTTATGAAATGTTGGCTTTCGGCGTTAAAGTGCCAAAGCCCAATTTAAAAGTTTGCGATGGGGCCAAGAAGCCCCGCAAAAACCGTGAAAAGTAAAGGGAATTATCTATTTTACAGAATTATCTGGCTGTTTGTCTCCTGGTTTATTTTTGAAGCGGACGTGGAATTTTGAATGCCAACCTTGTACCTTTGCAAACCTTCTTTTGATATATTTTACGCCATTATTTGTTTCTTTATAATCATGGTTACCAATTAATAGCGCGATTGGTTTTAGCTCTTCAAATTCCGCACAAAAAACTTTTAACATTGCAGCAAACGGCAAAAACAATATCATTCCGGCCACGCCCCAGACCAGAGCACCTATGATCATACTCAGAATGGAAGCTAATGCATTAATTCGTAAACTACCTCCTACAATGCTAGGACTGAGTAAGTTATCAGTAAGCAATTGAACGACCCAAAATAAAATTGCAACAGCTAATACCGGCCACAGGGAATCAAATGACACAAAAGCATACAGTATAGGTATAATAGCTCCCATTGTTGTCCCTACGTAAGGCACGATAGCCAGAACAGCACCTAAAAAGCCAAACAGGAAAGGATTGTCAATGCCTATAATCAAAAGTCCAAAGCTGTTCAACAATCCTGTTATAATGATGAGAATCATCATTCCGGACAAATATTTCTGTCCAACCTGCTGAACTGATTTGAACATCTTAAAAACTCTTTCCTTTTTATCTTCAGGAGAAAACCCCATTAATGCATGTGTTAATCCATTTCGGTAAATTAAGATTAGAAAAGTAAATATTATTGTTCCAAATAGTCCGGCAAGAAATGTTGTCGATGTGGTGAAGGTTTTGCTTGCCAATGAGACAGAAGATTCCTTAATCACATCCTTCATTTTTTCAAAAAGCTCATTTTTCTCCAGATTTGGTACAAAACTCACATTCTTGTTGATATATACAGTGACGTCAGCAAAAGCACTGATGATTCTATCCTGGAAGTTTGATAACTCTTTTGAGAGTTCGATAAGCTGACTTGAGAAGAGGTAAATGCCTCCTGCTATGATCAAAATAACTGATAAGATGGAGAGAAATGCAGCAAGTACTTTTCCCGTTCCCCATGATTCAATCTTCTTTGCTAACGGCAAAAGTATAAAGGACATAAACAAAGCAAAGGCTAGAGGAATCAGAATAGTTCTACCCAGTATTAAGAATGCAATAAGCCCAAATACGGTGGCCAGGGCGTAAAACAGTTTTTGAAAAGATATTTTCATTTCAAATATGAGGCTTAAGCCTTAATTGGTTTCTTATTTTCGTGATAAATTTAATATGTCACCTACTCATATGGCTTGTCGGATTCCGTCGCTTCGAAACTGAATAATTATTATTCGTCTGGGCCTTGTATTATTTATGTGCTGCCATATACTTGATATAAAATTATAACAGTCTGAATATCAGATCACAAAGTAGACAAAATTTAAAGGAAAGTTATTACATAATATTTAATAAAATTTACATGATTCACACATCACATGTTCTGGTGTGCAAGATTATTCGCCCGCTTTGCGGGCTCATGATCTTGAGTGGGGGAGTGATCATAAGAAAAAGCCTTTCACTCGCTGCGCTCGCTACCGGCCTTTGATTTTTTTCTCACTCCCGAAAGCGAGCTTTCGTCGCTCAAAAAAATCAAAGCCCACCACGGTTTCACCGCGGCAGGCTTTTTCTTATGTCGGGGTAGCAAGATTCGAACTTGCGGCCCTCTGGTCCCAAACCAGATGCGCTAACCGGACTGCGCTTATACCCCGTTTTGGCGATGCAAAAGTAGAAATAATTTCGTATATTCGACCACCGGAAGGTTTTTATTACTGCCAGAGAAACTAATTGGCATCACGTTTGTTATTAGGGTAATTATAAAATACAAAAAATGAAAAAGAGACTTTTAACCATAACAGCAGTTCTATCAATAATTTTTGCGCCAGCCATGTCACAGAAATCAATATACGATTTTACCGTTGAGACCATCGACGGACAGCAGTTCAGCTTCGCCGACCTTAAAGGCAAGAAGGTGATGATCGTTAATACTGCATCAAAATGCGGACATACTCCGCAATACAAGGACCTTGAACTCCTTAATAAAGCATACAAACAGAAACTTGTCATCATAGGCTTCCCGGCCAATAACTTCATGAACCAGGAACCCGGGACAAATCAAGACATTAAGGAGTTCTGCGACAGCAAATACGGTGTGACTTTCCCGATCATGTCGAAGATATCCGTCAAGGGAGACGACATGCATCCTCTTTATAAATGGCTCACCAGCAAGTCCGCCAACGGCGTCATCGACTCTGAGGTGGCATGGAACTTCCAGAAGTATCTCATCGATGAGGAGGGCAACCTTGTTGGATTCCTTAAGCCTGCAGTCAAACCTCTCTCTGACGAGGTGGTGATGTGGGTTACCAAGGATCAGTTCACTCAGGCAAAATAATATCCCCGATAAATTATTAACGGCCGGCATCAAACCGGCCGTTTTTTGTAGGTGATACGGCCACCGGCACCCCACCGGCCGTTTTTTATTTGTGTGCGGCTCAGCAGCCGGCATCCGCAGGCCGTTTTTACTCATTCGTCTTATTACAGAAGGGGCAGAACATTTTGTTTAACGAATTGTTATACATAAAAAACAAATGTCATGGCAGATCTGAGAACACATTACATGGGCATTGAACTCAAGAGCCCGATCATTGCAGGTGCCAGTAACCTGGTGACTGACATCCATAAGCTCCGCCAACTGGAGGAGGCAGGCGTGGCCGCAATAGTCTACAAATCTCTTTTCGAGGAGCAGGTACAGCTTGAAAACCTCGAGATGTCCGAGCAGAAGACAGAGTATGAGGACCGGAATGCGGAACAGATAACTCTCTTTCCCAACTCACATTCTGTGCCTGAATCACCTGATGATTATCTGTTAAACCTGAAGAAGGCCAGGGAGGCAGTCTCCATACCTCTCTTCGCAAGCCTCAATGCCATCCATGATGACATATGGGTCGAATACGCCGTTAAGGCCGCTGCCATAGGCGTCAACGGCCTGGAACTCAATTTTTACTCTCTCCCTGATGAGTCGGGCAAAGATAGAACAACAATAGAGGAGAGACAGCTCGAGACCCTCCGAAAGGTCATAGCCGCGGTTAAAATACCGGTATCGGTTAAGCTCAGCCCGTTCTATACCAACCCACTGAAATTCATCACCGGCCTTGACAAGGCAGGGGCCAACGGAGTGGTTATATTCAACAGGCTGTTGCAACCTGACATTGACATTTTCAGTGAAAAGCATACCATGCCGTACAATCTAAGCAGCAGCGAAGACCTCAAACTTCCCCTGAGATTCACCGGAATGCTTTACGGCAACATAGGCGCTTCCGTATGCACTTCAACCGGGGTCTATTCCGGAAATGACGTGATAAAAATGCTTCTTGCCGGAGCAGATGCCGTTCAGGTGGTAAGTACACTTTACAAAAACGGGATTAGCGTCATAAAATCGATGACCGAGGAGACAGCCAAATGGATGGATTCTCATGGGTATAAGACATTAGATGCATTCCGCGGGAAACTGTCACTTAATAAGACTGAAAACAAACTTCCGTATCACCGGGCTCAGTACATCGATTTTATGATGAACTCCGGCGATATAATGAAGAAATACAAGACTCTGAACTGATCATCGCGAGGGGAAGAGTTTTGTTGAAAGGCTCAGTCCACGTCTGGTCTGTAACTCGCAATACCCCTCAGGAGGAGGTCGGCAGATATCGCTGAGAAACGGATGGCTTCACCGGGGCCATCCGTTTTTGTCAGGAGCCTGTCGCTTCCTCTTAACATATTCAGAAAAATTGCAGCATAGTCTTCAGGGTAAGGCTGGACAGAAGCGGATGCTGACCCGACCTTCGTTCCATGCGGAGGCTGGCCGGAGGCGGATGCTGAACCGGCTTGCTCTTCAGGCAAAAGCTTGATGGATGCGTTCCCGGATTCGATATGTCTGCGAAACAGAGGGGTCAGAATCTGAAGCTCATCATTGTTCAACCTCTCCCTTAACCGCTCAATTCTGCTGTGGCCCTGGGAGAAATCTTTAAGGAGCAGCGGGTTTCTCGTTAAAAGCGAATTCATCCGGTTGACCCTCTGCTCGCCGTAACGGTGCAGAACCGTCTCAAGATCCCTGGTTGATGATACTAAATCCCTGAGCGGTTCCGTGATCATCTTTATCTCCATTTCGACAACTGCATCATATATTTCTGCTTTATTGGTGAAATACATGTATACCGTACGCCTTCCCCTACCGGCCGCCATGGCTATCGTCTCCATGGTGGTCCTTCTCAGTCCGTTGGTCGCAAACAGCCGGGCAGCAACGCCAATGATCATATCGCGGGTACTCTTTCGTGCCATTGCACAAATTGAGAAATATGTGCAAATGTAGTAAACGGAGGGAATTAAGGGTTAATTTTGCGGGCTTATTCCAAAACGGACTCTGATGAAAAAAATATTCTTTGCGGTCTGCCTGTACCTGCCCGTATTTCTTAGCGGACAGCTGGTAGTTGACACTCCCCTGAGTGCCAGGCTGACAGGCTACGATATTGATGTGGTTCTTGAACCGGTAAGCCACATTGTGAAAGGTGATATGACAGCCTGGTGGGTTAACAACTCTGAAAAACCGGTAGTAGATGCCATGATGCACATGTACCTTAATGCCTTCTCCAGCAACATGAGCTCATTCGCCAAAGGTGGGCAATGGAGTCCGGCTGGAGACGAAGGTTGGGGATGGGTGAAGATAAGATCAATATATGACTATAAAGGCAATGACCTGTCAGACTCAATGAATTTCCAGTCGCCTGACGACGGCAATACTCATGACCGGACTGTCTTGCAGATATTGTTGCCTGAGCCGGTTCTTCCGGGAGACACTTTGCGTTTCAGTATTAATTTTGAGTCCAAACTGCCTTCTCCCATTGACAGAACAGGCTACGCAGATGATTTTCATTTTGTGGCACAGTGGTTTCCCAAGTTCGGTGTCTATGAGACTGCCGGGATGAGACAGCGCGAGGCTGACGGATGGAACTGCCATCAGTTTCATCCCAACTCGGAGTTCTACTCAAACCATTCGGTCTATAATGTTTCAGTGACGATGCCTGAAGAATATGTTGCAGGGTCAGGAGGGATGCTGATAGAAGAGATTTTCCCTGGCGACAGCCTGAAGAAGGTTGTATGGAGGGCTGAGGATATTGTCGATTTCGCATGGACAGCCTGGCCGGAATACAAATCGGTAACCAGGAAGTGGAGAGGAGTTGATATCACACTGTTAACGACTGATGCTGGACTAAAGAAGGCGGATAACCAGTTTGCCGCAGTGATATACGCACTTGAATACCTTGATGAACGGGTGGGTCCCTATCCCTGGCCTCATCTAACTTTCGTTGATCCGCCAATGTCTGGCGCCGGTGCCGGCGGGATGGAATACACAACCCTTTTTACCTCTGCGGGCGGCGGCCTTGTCCCATCATTCCTGAAGTTAGCGGAGATGACCACCATCCATGAGTTCGGCCATGCCTACTTCATGGGCATCCTGGCCAGTAACGAGTTTGAGGAGCCATGGATCGACGAGGGCATGAACTCATACTGGGAACAGCGTATTGTGGATCATCACTACGGTGACGGGTACGGTCTCATCAGGCTGCCATTCATAAAAATGTCTGACTCAGACCAGGGCAGACTCGGGTATATCACCTCGCCAAGCCGCAGCATATCTACAAATGACCTCCCTTCGTGGCTCTATCCTCACGGTACCTACGGAATGATGTCGTACGACAAGGCGGCTGCATGGCTCCATACCCTCGAGGGTCTCATAGGCACGGAGACGATGGATAAACTATTTCGCGAATACTACCGCCGCTGGGCGTTCAGGCATCCTTCAGGACGCGACTTCATAAGCGTGGTGAATGATGTTGTCCGGGAGGAACATGGCGACAGGTTCGGTGAGAACATGGACTGGTTTTTTGAACAGGTTCTCTATGGCAATGAAATATGTGATTACAGGGTTGCCGGGGTTACAAGCCACAAGATAAAAAGCTATTCCGGCGTTGTTGAGGGTGATTCTGTCACCTATACCCGCAGTGACCGCACCAGTGATACCCTGTATATTTCAAGGGTCAGTATCGAACGACTGGGCGGAGTCTCCCTGCCGGCAGAGGTGCTCATCGGGTTTGATGACGGTAAGGAGCTGCTTGAGAGGTGGGATGGCAAGGAGAGTTACAAAGACTATGAATATACCGGGGCAACCAGGGTGATCTGGGTGAAACTGGATCCGGATGACAAGATTGACATCGATGTTGACAGGATAAACAATTCATGGAGCAGCACGCAGAAATTCCATGCCTCGCGCCGGATGACGGACAAGTTCGTCTTCCTTATGCAATTGATGATATCAATGTTCACACTTTAACCGTTTAGAAATGGCTGTCTTAAAAATATTGGGAAAAGGAGCCGCAGCAGCGGTCTCATCATACAAACTCATTCTTCTGATATGGGTAACCACAATGGTAATGGTGTTCATGGTTGCCCTGCCGTTGAGGAGCTTCCTGAGCAATATCTTCGGAAACAGCATGGCTGTCACCAGACTTTCCGACGGTTTTGACCTTGGGCTGGCAGGCGATATGGGCAAGCCATTTGTCAGCCTGCTGTCGGCGGTCTCCATGGGTGGCCTGCTGCTTCTGCTGGCCGGATTCCTGCTTTACACATTCTTTGCAGGAGGACTCTTTGCTTCATGTGCATCAGGATGGGGAAGGCTCAAAATGAGCACCTTCATCAGGGAGTCAGCCCGCAATTTCTTGCCTTTCCTGAAGATTGCAGTGCTTATGATGCTTCTGATTGCCGCCTATACGTTTTTTATCGTGGGTATTCCCATTATAGTAACAATGGCTATTTCCGGCGGTTCAAAGGGTTCATCCAACTTTATTTACCTCTTTTATGCCATCTGGGCACTTGGCATGCCTGTCTGGCTGTTTGTTGCTGACGCCTCAAGAAGATGGGTCGCTGCAACCGGCTCCGGGAATGTATTTATGGCGCTGAGCGCAGGTTTCCGGGCACTGAAAGAGAGGTTCTGGGTATCCTATGGAATTGTCCTGGTGATACTTATTCTGAATGCAAGTTTCGTATTCCTTTCAATATGGTTTACCGGCTGGTCAATCCCGGAAAAGGGAGGACTGATCTTCCTCTTTTTCCTGGCCACACAGGCACTCTTCATCATAAAGCTGTTTATGAAGACATGGCGATATGCATCAGTTTGCGCACTTGCATCGCAAAAGAAATAAGTGGTATATAGATCACCAACCGGGACAGATTGTACCGGTTCCGATTAGATTTCCGGAATTATGTAGAATTATTTAATTTAGAAACATAATTCAAATTATGAAAATGAGAAATATCCTGATTATTGTTGTGGCGGTTTTTATGCTTGCATCATGCAAGACTTCAGACCCGAAGACGGATGACAGGCCCGGATTCCTTTGTGCTGACGGAAGACATATTGTTAACGGAGACGGTGAATTTGTGCTTCTTCGAGGCATCGGGCTCGGAGGATGGATGCTGCAGGAACCGTATATGCTCAATCTATCGGAGGCGGCACCTGCACAGTATGACATCAGGAATAAGATTACCACATTGATCGGAAAGGAGAGGTGTGATGAATTCTATGCCGCATGGCTCAACAACATGATCACCAGGAGGGATATTGATTCCCTGAAGGCATGGGGCTTCAACTCCGTCAGGCTTCCCATGCACTACAACCTTTTCACTCCTCCGGTTGAGGAGGAGCCGGTGGCAGGGGAGATCACATGGCTGGAGAAGGGGTTCGCGATAACCGACTCGCTGCTTGACTGGTGCGAGGCAAATGAGATATACCTGATTCTCGACCTCCATGCGGCACCGGGCGGGCAGGGTAATGACATCCCCATAGCTGATGTTGACACCACGAAGCCAAATCTCTGGGAGAGTGAGTTCAACAGGAAGAAGACCGTCGCTCTCTGGAGCAAGCTTGCAGTGCGATATAAGGATGAACAGTGGATAGGAGGATATGACCTGATCAACGAAACCAATTACCCGCTTGAAGGCAATACGGCATTGTATGAACTTTACCGGGAGATAACCGGAGTCATTCGCGAGGCTGACACAAAACATATAATCTTTATTGAAGGCAATCATTTTGCCACGGACTTTGCAGGACTTACACCACCATGGGAGGATAACATGGTCTACAGTTTTCACAAGTACTGGAATCCGACTACCGTTGAGACCATCCAGAAGTATCTTGATATCAGGGCAGAACATAATGTCCCGTTATGGATGGGCGAGTCGGGCGAGAACAGCAACGAATGGTTCCGGTCGGCGGTTGAGCTGCTTGAGGCTGACAGCATCGGATGGGCGTGGTGGACCATCAAGAAGCTGGACTCGGAGAGCAGCCTGATGAATGTGACGGTTCCCGAGGGATACCAGGCCATAGTTGATTACTGGAAGGAGGCTGGTCCGGCCCCGGCGCCGGCGGAGGCGTACCGTACGCTGATGCAGCTCACGGAGAATATCCGGATTGAGAATTGCAAGGTCAACTACGGGGTGTTGAGTGCGTTGTTCGACAGATAACCGGCTTCAGTCTTCAGTCCTCAGTCATATCAGGCAGTAGGCAATAGGCAGTAGGCAGTAGTCCTCATCTTCAGATAATCAGTAGTTTACAGACGTTTACTGCAGACTGACGACTGCCGACCCTCACTATTGCCTACTGCCTACTGCCTGACCCCTGCCCCTAAGTATAAATACCTCCGGAAAATAGGCTTTAATAGCGTTCCCTGTGAATGGCATCGTGACTATTTTTGAACTTCCCTAAAAGGCTAACAGTCATATCATGGAAGATCTTTATTCAAGGCTAATGCAGGATGTCCGTTTTGAGGAGGGATTAAAGGCATGCATGAACTGCGGAATATGCACAGGCATCTGTCCCGCAGCCGAATACTACAACTATGACCCCAGAAGGGTTGTTGACCTCGTACAGACGAGGAACAATGACGTTATCAGGGAGTTGCTTAAGAGTGAGACCATCTGGTACTGCGGCCAGTGCATGAGCTGCAAGACACGATGCCCGCGCGGTAACACCCCGGGCATGGTTATCATGGCACTGCGCAAGCTGTCACAGGAGCTGGGATACTTCACCGCTTCCGAAAAGGGCCGCCAGCAGTTCGCTATAAAGCGAACCGTGGGAGACAATGTTCTTAAACACGGTTACTGCGTTGTATCATATGACGTTGACCCTTCTACACATCCTGAGCAGGGACCGGCTTGGGAACACTATTTCAAACACATGGATGATTCACTTGCGCGCCTCGGAGGCGAGCTGAACGGGAAAGAGGGTCCTACACGCAAGATCAGCGATGATGTACTTGATGAGCTGAAGAGCATCTTCAAGGTGACAGGGGGCCAGAATCTTTTTGATATCATAGAGGAGGCATCGGAGGAGAAGGCTGCGGAGATGGGGATGGAGTTCAAGAAGGAGGGAAGGGACTTTGAATATTACAGGCATGTGGTCTCTGCTGACAACGGCAATCACCAGTGTGAAACGGAAGACGTAAGAAAGGATATTTATGAAACCAGAAGGTAAAAAGAGGATCTGGGCCGAGTACCAGAAGGAGATACCCGACGATCATTTCTTCTACGTCAGGTCATGCATCAGGCAGACATTCTTTGCCGGCTCGGAACAGTACTTCCTGAAGATCCTTCGCGAGGACCTGGGTAAGGATGTCTTCGAGGATCCACGGCACACCACATGCACCGGGATTGGCTATCACGGCGACGTGGTGCCGTTTGAAACGATACAGACAGTTGTTGCCCGTCATTTTGCGCTGGCCACCGAAGCCGGCTACAAGCATATTGCCATATCATGCGTAACATCATTCGGCATTTACTCTGAGATTCTTGAGACCTGGAAACATTTTCCGGAGACCCTCGAGCGAACCCGTGAGGATCTGTTCAAGGCTACCGGCCGCACCTTTGATGTGCCGGAGACAATCTCGCACACCAGTGACATAATATACAAGTTCAGGGATGAGATAGCACTCAAGGCGAAGTACAACCTGGTTAACATTGCAACAGGACAGCCCCTGAAGGTGGTTGAGCACATTGGTTGCCACTACTCGAAGATGTTCCCCAAGTACGGGATCGGAGGAGCGGAGTTCCCGCACGTGCTTATAGGGATGGTGGAGTCATGGGGAGGAGATATCATTGACTACCCCGAACGTCGTCACTGCTGCGGCTTTGGCTTCAGACAATACCTGGTACAGGCCAACAGGGGCTATTCACTCTTCGCATCGCGAAAGAAATTCGAGTCGATGGAGCCATATCAGCCAGACATGATCATTGCCAACTGTCCGGGATGCACCATGTTCATGGACCGCTGGCAGTATACGATCAAAGAGATTGACGGGCTTACCTACGGCGCTGACGGTCAGGGCATACCCGTTCTGACATATGAGGAAGTTGCAGGACTGGTGCTTGGATATGATCCATGGGAGTTAGGGCTTCAGTACCACAATGTTCAGTCGCTCCCGCTCCTGGAAAAGATGGGTATCAGGGCTGATCCCGCCAGGAGGTTCCTTGCAAAGGATGGTACGAGGCTGCCTGAACCTGCCAACCTTATCAACGGATGAAAGAGACTGCAAAGCATGTTATTGTTGCCGGTGGTGGTGTTGCAGGCATGGAGGCCGCCGGATCGCTTGCAGAGATGGGCATGAGGGTGACGCTTATTGAGAAAGGCCAGGACCCCGGAGGCCATCTGCTGCAGTGGCATGCCCTGTTTCCAGACCGCAGGCCGGCCGAGGAGGTCAGGGGCTACCTCAGGCAGAAGATTGAGCATGAAAACATTAATATCATAACCAGTACAGTAGTTGAAAAAATCAGGCATCAAGGCCATGATGTGATTGTGAAACTCTCCGGGGGAACCGAGGAGAGAGCTGATGCAGTGATTGTTGCCACCGGGTTTGACCTGTTTGATGCGCACCGCAAGGAAGAGTACGGTTACGGCATCTATGACAACGTTATCACCTCAGCTGACCTCGAGGATATGTTCAATAAGGGTAAGATTGCCAAAGCCGACGGTTCAGTGCCTGCACGCATAGGCTTCATACACTGCGTGGGATCACGTGATGAGAAGGTGAATAACAACCATTGTTCAAAGGTTTGCTGTGTCACGGCTGTAAAGCAGGCCATCGAGGTCAGGAAGAAGCTCCCTGCCTGCGAAGTATTCTGCTTTTATATGGATATGAGAATGTACGGTCCTTATTATGAGGAACTCTACCGTGAGTCACAGGAGTTTCATAATGTCAATTATATCAGGGGAAAAGTTTCCGAAGCCTCTGTAAATATTAACAACAGGCTGGTCATCAAGGTGGAGGATACGCTTGCCGGGAGACCGCTGAAGATGGAGCTTGACCTGATGGTATTGATGGTAGGTATGGAGATGTCAAAGTCAGGGGCCAGGCTTGCGGAAGCCTCCGGTCTGGAAACCGGTATCAACAGGTTCCTTGAGACGGGCGACCATCATTTTGGGAACAACCTGAGCCGGATTAACGGGGTCTTCTATGCCGGTACCTGCACCGCCCCGATGAATATCACTGATACTATTTCGCATGCCCGTGCGGCTGTTGCGGAGACAGTAAGATACCTGAACGGCAGATGAGCGTGAAGCAGGCAAACAGGTTTGGTTTCGGAATCAACCAGAGCAGGCTGATCAATTATGACACCTCTGATCGTAAGGTGAGGGAGTATGTCACTCTCATGGAACCGAGCTTCCGGCTCTGTTTCGCCTGCGGAGGATGCACTGCCGCCTGCATTGCCGGTCAGCATATATCGTTCAATCTGCGGCGGATGAACACACTGATCCGCAGGGGCGAGATAGACCTCCTGCGTGATGAGGTCACCCGATGTATGCTGTGTGGCAAATGCCTTTTGGTATGTCCCAGGGGAGTCAATACCCGCAATGTGGTTGCTGTGACAGCGGAGGCTATCAGAAAACTTGACAATAATGAACTCTGATTTCTTCGTATGGCCGTTCAACCTGGGTCTATATTTCATATTGATCTACAGTGTTGTCCGCAGTACCGTCTGGTTCCGCAACCTGTCGCGCTCTGACAAGCTGCGCCTGCAGCGCGGCTTCTTCGGCCGACCGTTCATGGACAGTATCAGGGAAATTTTCATGGAGAGCCTGCTCCACCGCAAGATATTCAAAAAGAATCCTGTGCTGGGTTATATGCACATGAGCCTGGCCTTCGGGTGGTTCCTTCTCATTGTCTTTGGTACCATTGAGGCCGACTTCTTCGGCGAGAAGCATCTCAATCCTCCTTCACATGCTATCTTTTTCCGGGCGTTCAATCCCGAACATGGCGCCGCGGGTCTGCCCGCAATATTCAATTTCTGGATGGACCTGTTGCTTGCCTTCATTCTTTCAGGACTTCTTCTGGCGATGATCAAGAGGTTTATTCCCTCCATGATGGGCATGAAGAAGACAACGAAACACACCTGGACTGACCGCATTGCACTGCTGAGCCTTTGGCTCATCTTTCCTTCAAGGCTCATGGCCGAGAGCTTTACCTGCGGCGTATATGGCAGCGGAAGCTTCCTGACGGGCAACCTGGGTGCCGCGCTGGCATCATTCCTGCCGGCAGCAGAAATTGCTCCCTACTTCTGGTGGCTCTATTCGCTTGCCCTGGGAACCTTTTTCTTCCTGCTTCCCGTATCCAGATACTTTCACATACCAGTAGAGCTGCTGCTGATCTTCATGCGTAACTCCGGCATCACCACGGGAGACAAGGCATCATCATTCACTGAGGTGCAGACACATGCCTGCTCGTCATGCGGTATTTGCATCAGTGTCTGCCAGATGAGCTATGCTGCGGGGATACATGACATACAGTCAGCTTATTTCATCAAGGGTCTGCGTAATGACAGGGATATTGCTGCCATTACCGCCAATTGTCTTATGTGCGGGAGGTGCGAGGAGGTGTGTCCCGTCGGGATTGATCTGGGGCCGATGCGGCTGATAGAGAGACGTCAGGGTGAGAGACCCGACAAGAAATTGAAATTCACAGAAGGCTTCTCATTGACTAAAAAGCGAAGTCACATTGAGAAGCCGGTTACCCAGTCATACAGTTACCTTGTGAAGGAAGAGGCAGAAAGCGCTGAGGTACTCTTCTTTGCCGGATGCATGACCCATCTGACCCCTTCTGTAATTGCAGCAATGAAGAAGATCATGGATCACGCAGGCGTCAGGTACCGTTTCATGGATGAACATGGCGGTGTATGCTGCGGCAGGCCGCTGATGCTTGCCGGAAGAGACAAGGAGGCACGTGAACTCATCAACCATAATTCAGATATCATCTGGAAATCGGGCGCCAGAATACTGGTAACCTCTTGTCCGATATGCTACAAGGTCTTCAGGGAGAGCTATTACCTGGAGGCACAGGTGATGCACCATTCGGAATTTTTAAACCTTCTGATTGAAGAGGGCTCCCTGAGACTGGGCTACCTTCACAGGAAGGTCGTATACCATGATCCGTGCGATCTGGGACGAGGCTCGGGTATCTATGAGGAGCCGAGGGCGGTGATCAGCTATGTGGCTGACCTGCAGCATGCACCTCAGGAGGGTAGCATGTCACTCTGCTGCGGGGGAAGCCTCGGCAACCTGACACTATCCTCAGCCAGTAGATCAATGATTGCTGCTGACGCTGCCCGGATCCTTACACAATCGTCGCCCGATGAACTAATCACTGCCTGCCCTCTATGCAAGAAAACCTTCGGACAGGCAACCGAAACAAAGGTGAGCGATATTGCCGAGCTGGTCGCTGCCGCCCTTCCCAAACCCTTGAAACAAGCAAGAAGCAGGTCCGCCAGGAGCTCATCCAGGGCATTGAAGAACAGTTGAAAACTTTTCCAATTAGTTAATTAATTGATCTCAAGATGTTTCTAGTGTCAGTTTTCTGATATTATTTTGCACTTGATTATTTAAACACTGTGGAACGATTTTTGTAGGACACTTATGTGTTTATATTGGATGTAATTAAAATTTTAAAAGAGTAAAAATGAAAAGTCTGGCGAACAGGGCCGTATTTATGGGATTGGCTTTTGTCATTTCCATGACGGCATGCAATGATAACGGAGGGGTAAGCAAGAAGGGCAAGCATGCTGTGTCTGATCAGAATACTGAAAAGACAGACGGTGTAACCCTGCTCATTAAAGATGCTGCGCTCATTCAGGTTGATTCAAATCCACAGTACAATACTGCCGAGTGGCACTTTACAGTACACAAACCTGGCCGGTTTGATGTTTGGCTTTCAAGTCTTACCTGTGATACCTCGCACCTTCAGTTCGGTGATAATGTGATAATCACCGCAGGAGACAGCCGGCTCACCAAAATGCCGGTTGGCGATGAGATAGTCATAGAGGACAAAAGTGTACAGGAACCGTGGTACAGGGCTGATTCGCATATGGGCTCCATCTTCTTCAGCCAGGCCGGAGAATACCAGGTGCAGGTTATCAGTGACAGGGTAGAGCGTCACTCAGCAAACCTGTCAGATCTCAGCATAGATAAGCGTACGCTTATCAACTCGCTGATCCTGAAACCAATGGTGAACTAAGGGCAGAAGAATTTTCGATTTCAGATTTTCGATTGTCGATTTAATCGCAAATCGCAAATCCTTACTATTGCCTATTGCCTGACTGAAGACTGGAGACTTTTTTGCCCTCCCTGCAATCTGGCTGCTTCGCTATAATGACCCACCGGGTCATTACTTAACGCTCGCCCCTCTACTGCCTACTGCCTGATTCATCACCCATCTTCTGGCATTGACAAACGCCTCTATCCAAGGTGTGATATCATCACTGCGTCTTTCAGACGGGTAGTAAGCGCATTGCCACGGGAAAAATGCCCTTTCAAGGTGAGGCATTATTGCCAGATGCCTCCCATCGTCTGAACAGATGCCAGCAACTTCATACATCGATCCATTGGGGTTAGCCGGGTAGTGACTGCCACTGTATTTCATAGTGACATTATATTTCTCCTCAGCATATGGGAACATGAACCGCCCCTCGCCATGGGCAACCCATATCCCAAGTTCCATACCCTCAAGAGATGAGAGCATCACCGAGTTGTTGGGCAGGATCTTCACCCCGAGGAAGGCTGATTCAAACTTGTGTGAAGCGTTATGTTCCAGTTGAGGCATCTGCTTATGGTCAGGCATTATGAGTCCCAGTTCAGCCATCAGCTGACAGCCGTTGCACACTCCCAGAGAGAGGGTATCATTCCTCCTGTAGAAGTTTTCAAGTGCCAGGCGAGCTTTCTCGTTGTATCTGAATGCCCCTGCCCAGCCTTTTGCTGAACCGAGCACGTCAGAGTTGGAGAAGCCGCCAACAAAGACAATCATATTTAACTCCTCAAGCGTTTCCCGGCCTGATATGAGGTCAGTCATATGCACATCCTTCACGTCGAAGCCAGCCAGCCAGAGGGCATACGCCATCTCCCTGTCGCCGTTGACTCCCTTTTCCCTGATGATGGCTGCCCTGGCACCGGTAGCGGCCATTCTGTCAGGAGTAATACCAAGGGAGGCAAAGCTGCCTTTAAAACTCTTAAGGTCAAAGTTCAATGCTTTGGAGCCATGGTTGTCATATCTCTCTTTGGCCAGCGCCGGTCCCGCCTGTTTCCTGTCAAGGAGGTATGAGCTGCGGTACCATACTGAGCGGCAATGATCTATGTCGAATGTGTATTTATCCGTTCCATTTGTGACAAAGAGTTTCCTCTCATTTACGGGGTGCCCAATAGTGACAAAGCTGATGCCCCTCTCTAGCAGGAACTCCTCGGCTTCCGGTTCGGAGGCAACCTGTATAATGACTCCCGGGTTCTGGCTGTAAAGCAGTTTTACCGTATCGTTCTCTTCAGCCTCTGTAAGGTTCAGGGCCATTCCCCCTTCATGGTTTGCGAAGCACATCTCGAGTAGGGTGGTGATCATTCCCCCGGCAGAGATATCATGGCCGGCAATGATCATCTTCTCTTTAATCATCTCCTGAACAGCTCCGAATACCCCGGCGAAATATTCAGGGTCCTTCACTGTCGGCGCTTCCGTCCCCAGCCTCCCGAGTGTCTGACCCAATGCGCTACCTCCCAGTGCAGGTCTTATTCCGCTCATGTCAATATAAATGAGAGGCATTGAAGGATCATTTCTCAGAACTGGTTCCACTATACTGCGCAGTTCATCAACCTCTCCGGCAGAGGTAATAATCACTGTTCCCGGACTGTAAACCACTCCGTCAGGGTATTTCTGTGTCATTGAGAGGCTGTCCTTGCCTGTGGGTATATTAATTTCCAGCGCCAGTGCGAAGTCGCTTGCTGCCTTTACTGCCTCGTAAAGTCTGGCGTCTTCGCCCGGGTTACGGCAGGGCCACATCCAGTTGGCTGACAGGGATACGCTCCTCAGTCCGTCAGCAAATGGCGCCCATACAATGTTCGTCAGGGCCTCGGCGATAGACAGTACCGACCCTGCTGCAGCACTTATCAGTCCGGCAGCGGGTGCATGACCCAGTGCTGTAGCCATTCCTTTCATGCCACGGTAATCGAGAGCAATCGCGCCAAGATTGTTTAACGGCAACTGAAGTTCGCCTGCGCACTGTTGTTTGGCTATCCTGCCTGTGACCGACCTGTCAACTTTGTTGGTCAGCCAGTCCTTGCATGCCACCTCCTCAAGCTGGAGCACTGCGTCAATGTATTTCTCCGGACCGGAAGGGTCATATTCAATCTCCCGGAATCCGCCATTGAGGGTTGTGTCTGTCATCACCGTTCGCGGAGGCTTGCCGAAGAAGTCGCTCAGCTGCAGGTCAATGGGCTTTTCGCCCGTCTTGTCATTAAAGAAGGTGAACTGATGGTCGCCGGTAACCTCCCCGATGACGTAAATCGGAGCCCGTTCACGGCCGGCGATTGCGGATAGCATCTGCACATCGTCTTTTCTCATCACCAGCCCCATACGTTCCTGTGACTCATTTCCTATTATCTCTCGTGCCGAGAGGGTGGGGTCGCCAACAGGCAGTTTGCTGATATCTATTCTTCCTCCGGTCTCTTCAACGAGCTCGGAGAGACAGTTCAGGTGGCCGCCGGCGCCGTGGTCATGAAGGGAGATGACAGGATTATGGTCACTCTCAGCCATGGCGCGCAGGGCATTGTACACTCTCTTCTGCATTTCGGGGTTGGCTCTCTGGACTGCGTTCAGCTCTATGGTGCTGTCAAATGCCCCGGTGTCTACCGAGGAGACGGCTCCGCCTCCCATGCCTATCCTGTAATTGTCGCCTCCAAGGAGGACGATCAGGTCCCCCTTCTCCGGGGTCGCCTTGGCGCTGTCTTCCCTTTTACCGAGTCCTATTCCGCCGGCGAGCATTATGACCTTGTCGAATCCGTAGCGCTTCATCTCCTCAAAGTGTTCGAAGGTCATCACTGACCCACAGATGAGCGGCTGGCCGAACTTGTTTCCGAAGTCGCTGGCACCGTTGGAGGCTTTAATCAGGATCTCTCCCGGTGTCTGGTACAGCCACTTGCGGGGCTGTGCTGCATTTTCCCAGTCTCTCGGTCCGTCAGGCCGGGGGTAGGAGGTCATGTATACCGCTGTTCCTGCTATGGGCAATGAGCCCTTGCCTCCAGCAATGCGGTCGCGTATCTCCCCGCCGGTGCCGGTGGAGGCCCCGTTGAAAGGCTCAACCGTGGTCGGAAAGTTATGTGTCTCCGCCTTCAGGGTGAGGACAGAATTGATTCGTTTTACGGTGAAAAAGTCGGGCCGGTCCTGCCGTGCAGGAGCAAACTGCTCCACCTCCGGTCCGTCAAGGAAGGCACAGTTGTCCTTGTACGCCGAGACAACATGGTTCGGATTGGTGGCGGTAGTGAGCTTGATTAGTTTGAACAGCGATGAGTTGTGCTCTGTCCCGTCAATCACAAAGGTGCCGTTGAATATTTTGTGGCGGCAGTGCTCAGAGTTAACCTGGGAGAAACCAAATACTTCACCGTCGGTCAGTTTTCTGCCGAGGTTACGGCTCAGATTTTCAAGGTAACCTACCTCCTCAGGGCTCAGAGCGAGTCCCTCCTGAGCATTGTAGGCGGCTATGTCAGTGATCTCCCTTACCGGCTCAGGGTCGTGGTGCACCGTAAATATCTCCTGGTCAAGACCATGGTATACCCGTTGCAGCATCGGGTCATGGTCCGGGTTTTCTCCCTGTGAAGGTGTATACTCCTCAATCCGTGTGATTCCCTCTACGGCCATGTTCTGGGTTATCTCCACGGCGTTGGTGCTCCAGGGGGTTATCATCTCGCGTCTTGGGCCGATAAATGTCCCGTTAATGGTATCTGTGCCAAGAAGCATGGCGTTACCGAATAGCCATGTCAGCCTTCCGGTCTCCTCATCGGAAAGCTGCCGGCTGACGCCTGCGGCAATGATCTTTCCTGAAGCAGTTTCAAAGAAAAGTATTGTCTTGCTGGTCATAAGGTATTGGTA
>JFJP01021635.1_pt1 | contig 40799 bp, 36 predicted proteins | sample 431651 | NCBI WGS metagenome assembly JFJP01 (sample SAMN02602958, study PRJNA72255) | Microbial mat metagenome, whole genome shotgun sequencing project. | biome: fresh water; feature: sink hole; material: water; isolation source: purple microbial (photo- and chemosynthetic) mats found in...
ACGCATGCAGAACCCCGTGGCGGCAAACGGTCACGACACTCTACGCATGCAGAACCCCGTGGCGGCAAACGGTCACGACATGATCCTGCGGTAAAATTCGGTAATTCAAAAACTCTACGGAGCGTTCAGTATCATTTTGTGTCAGTTCGATATAAATTATTCCCATGAAAATACTCAGGAGGATTCCTATGGACTGCAAGAAAATCGGTTCGCTTATCTATTCGCTTCGCAAAGAAAAAACGCTGACACAGAAACAGCTTGCCGATCTTGTTTTTGTCAGTGATAAAGCGGTATCAAAATGGGAACGGGGACTTGGCTGTCCCGATGTGACTCTTCTGCCAGCGCTTTCGGAAGTGCTGGGGACTGCAATAAAAGAACTTCTCGAAGGAGAACTTATGCCAAACAAAAAAGATACCGGCGATCTGCGCAAGGTGATATTCTACGTCTGCCCACAGTGCGGAAATATTCTTACCAGCACCAGCGAAGCATCCATAAGTTGTTGTGGAAGAATCTTGCCGTCACTTATTGCGAAACTTGCGGAAGATGATCATGCCCTTATAGATGAGGTGTTCGACTACTATCTGAACATTTCGGCGAATCACCCCATGACCAAAGAACATCACATTGCTTTTATGGCAATTGCCACAACTTCCACGGTGTGGGTTCACAAACTCTATCCAGAATCGGAAGCGGCGGTGGATTTCCCCGATGTTCATTCGAGAGCCACATTGTATGCGTACTGCACGGTTCACGGTCTTTGGTCGAAACCGTTGAGACGGTAGGATTTTACATCGTGTGCCGACATGGGACGAAATCCTGTTTATTCGTTTTTCCGTAGAGACGTTGCATGCAACGTCTCTACAATGGTACGATAATGATCAAATCTGTAAAAAGGACCAAATCATGTTGTACTGTAACAAATATCGAATTGAATCGGCACGGCTGCCTCATTGGGATTATCGTTCAAACGGTGCTTATTTTATAACCATTTGCACTCATGATCGTATCAATCGATTTGGTACAATTGAACAGGGGAATATGACATTATCGTCGCTCGGTGTCATTGCCGAAATATGCTGGCATGACATCCCAATCCATGAAGATGGAGTTACATTGGCTGACTATGTGGTCATGCCAAATCATATTCATGGAATTCTGATTGTGAATGATTCCGTACAAACACCGGCAATTGATAATGGGCCAACGAAAAGGATTTCACCCGTCGTAGAGACGTTGCATGCAACGTCTCTACCAACGGCGGCAACGTTTCTACCAATATCAATGCATGAAAAAATGTCGATAATGTCTCCAAAACCAGATTCGATTTCAACGATAATTCGGTCATTCAAATCTGCGGTTTCAAAACATGCCCATCGATTAGGGTATAAATTTCAATGGCAAACGCGATTTCACGATCACATAATCCGTGATTCTGAAGAATATGATCGGATTTCCTATTACATCTAGAATAACCATCGAAATTGGAATGAGGATTGTCATTTTGTGTCGGATTGTGATTGTTGATTTTGTGTAACGTTTGTAGAGACGTTGCATGCAACGTCTCTACGGAATTCAATGGTTTTGGAAACAATAGGTAATCAAATATCTACAACAGAACCGCGTTCATCTCGGCGATCGAATTGAATCCGTTCGCTTTCATGTACGATTCGAGATCTGCCGCCACCTTGCCGGCGATATCCGGTTCCACGAAATTCTGGGTTCCGATCTGGAACGCTTTCGCTCCAGCTAAGAGATACTGAACCGCATCATCGGCATTACAGATTCCACCGATCCCAATCACCGGAATCGACACCGCACGACTCACTTTATAGCACGCCGCCACACCGACCGGACGAATCGCCGGACCGGAAAGTCCGCCGGTTTTGTTCGCTAGCACAATGTTTTTCTTTTTCGTGTCGATTACCATCCCGATCAGCGTGTTGATACAACTAACCGCATCCGCTCCGCCCTGTTCCGCCGCTTTCGCAATTGCCGCAATGTCGGTAACGTTCGGAGACAGCTTGATAATCAGCGGTTTTTCCGTGAACTTCCGCATTTTCGATGTGATCGATTCCACCATGACCGGATCAGTTCCGAACGCCAGCGCACCGTGTTTCACGTTCGGGCATGAGAGATTGATTTCGTATCCCCAGATCGTGTCGATTCCTTCGAGCCGGCGGATCACTTCGCAGTAGTCCTCTTCGGTGGTTCCCGAAACGTTGGGTATGATTGCGGTATTTTTAGACGCGAGATCTTCGAGGTAGGGAAGTTTTTCTGTGATAAACCGATCGATTCCCACGTTTGCCAGACCAATTGCGTTGAGCATTCCCGATGGCGTTTCCACGATTCGCGGCGTTGGATTGCCCCGGCGCGGTTCAAGGGAAATTGCTTTTGTGTAGATCGCACCGATCTGTTCGAGATCGCACAGTTCCGCGTACTCTTCGCCATAGCCGAATGTTCCCGAAGCAACGCCCACAGGATTTTTCAGCGTCCGTGATCCAATTTTCAGACTTAGTTCCATTTGATTACCTCACTCTTGAAAATTGGGCCTTCCTTACAAACGCGCGCCAAACCGGATTCGGTTTTTGTTTCGCAAACACATCCCATGCACGCGCCGATTCCGCACGCCATAAGCTCTTCCATGGAAACTTCGCAGTCGATACCGTTCTGTTCTGCAAAGAAATGACAGGCGCGAAGCATTGGCGTTGGTCCGCAGGAAATAATCACGGACTCTTTGATCTGACTTTCCGGAAGCGTCGAAAGATACTGAACCACGTTCCCCGCAAATCCTTCAGAACCGTTGTCGGTACAGAGAACTGCGTCGAGATTCTCCCAGAGTGAACGATCAGGAACCAGTTCAGTTGATCTGAAACCGGTCACGAAGGTAACTTTCTTGCCAGCTTTTGAGGCTTCTTTTGCGGCGAACAGAATCGGCCCAAGACCGACGCCGCCGGCAACGGCGATAATTGGCGAATCGGTGTCGATGGTAAACCCATTGCCCAGTGGCGCGATGATTTTGATCGAGTCGCCCGCTTTTTTCTCCGTGAGAAGCTGGGTCGAAGTTCCGCGAACCTGATAGATCATTGATGCGGTCTGATTTAGTTCATCGAATGCAGAAAATGCAAACGGGCGGCGAAGCATCGGCGCGGTTAAATCATTGACTTTCAGTTCGAGGAAATTCCCCGGTACCGGAACTCCCCACGCCGTTTCCCAGCTGAATGTCAGCTCAAAGAAATCGGGAGATATTTTCCGGTTTTCTACAACCTGAGTGGTTACCGTTTTCATCTATTTCTCCTTTGTAAACATGGGGAGAAAATAGTTTCCGGCAAATCGCCCCTGCCGGGACAAAGAGGTTGCGCGGAGAGAACATTTGTGTTATAATCACAAACAGTAAACAATGGGGGGCATTATGGCAGAAGAGTATCTCGGGTGGACAGAAGAGTTGCGTACCGGTCACACGGTAATTGACACACAGCATCGCTTGCTTTTTTCAATTTTTGAAACCATGGAAAAGCAGATTGAACCTGCGGAAGTCGGTGCTATTCTCAATGAATTAGTTCACTATGCGGAGACCCATTTTCGCGATGAAGAGTTGCTTATGGCGCAGATTGGGTTTCCCGGCATGGGAGATCATCAACGGTTGCATCATAGAATGCTCAGTGAAGTTCGCACATTAGCAGAAGAGCATTCTCGGGGGAAATTAAGTGATTGGGTGCGCACCAAACGGTATCTTCACGACTGGCTGCGCGACCATATTCTCAAGGAGGATCTTGCCTACATTAGATTTGAAATCGATCAGCGAAAATCAAAAGATTTGTGAAGATGAAGGCCGGTTCAATTGAATCGGCCTTTTTCATACCGGTTTGTCCTCCTGAAAAATTACTGCACCGCACTGCTTACAGTGAGATGCGTCGTGGTCGTGATACGAGAGTCCACAGCTTTTGCAAGTCACATGATTTTTGCCGTATCCGCGCATCACGCGACTCGCTTGCCACGGGATAATTATTATCCCCGCGATGATCATAAGCACCGTTGCAAATCGACCTTGCGGAGTAATTGGGGTGATATCGCCAAACCCCACAGTTGTCAGCGTTGATACGGCAAAGTAAAATGCATCGCCAAATGTATTCATTTTTGAATTAAACGGTGCTTCAATTGAAACCATAACTCCTGCGGATATAAAAAAGAGTATGCCGATTGTGGCGCTCATGCGAATTAAACGAAGTGCTCCTTCGGCGACGGTTCCAAAAAAGAGATCGGTCGACTCGAGAAAACGAAGAAAACGGATCACCCTAAAGAGTCGTAAAATTCTGATAGTCGTGAGAAACCCTAGGGAGGTGGCGGGGAAAAACCACTGCAAAACCGTGGGGAGAATTGAGAGGAAATCGATAATATTGTAGGGCGTTTTCAGGTGTTTAATTCTGTTGGGGGCACTGTAGATTCGAAGAATAAATTCGACAATCAGCAGTGACACGACCGCTGAATCAATAGTGAATAAGAGTTCCCGCTGATTGGGAAGATAACTTTCTAAGACAAAAAGCAGACACAAAACAAGTGTAAGGGAAAGCATGACGATTTCAATCAGCTTTCCCAAACGGCTCTTACGGTTTGTAAAATAGTAGTAGATCGTTTCGCGGGCCGTTCGTCTCATCGGTCGAGAATCACCGAAAGTACGACATCCGCTTCTTTTGCTGCTGCAATAAGAACCGATGGTGCCAAAGGAGGGTTTTTGTCGACACCGCTCTCGCCATCACCCACGATCCAGTTGTTTCCACGCAGTTCACGTGTGCGGATTCGATCGCTATTGTTGTAGCCGGCAATTCCGCTGACACAGACAAACGGCCGAGGATCGGCGAACATTTTTTGCGAAATCATCGCTTTTGCTTCCGGCGTATCAAATGCTTCGACAACCACATCGGCATCGCCGAGAATTGCATTGATATTTTCCGGCGTAACCCGTTCGTTGAAAATGGTCAGTTCGAGATTGGGATTGATCGCAAGCAAATTATCCTTGAGCATTTCCACTTTTACTTTGCCGATTTGATCGGGGCGGTAGAACTGACGGTTCAGGTTCGACGCGGAGACTACATCAAAATCAACAAGGCGGAATTTTACAAATCCCGCCCGAACTAAAATCATAGCACAGTTTGAACCGAGACCGCCGGCCCCGGTGATAGCCACCGTCGCCGCTTTGATCTTTGCGATCTGTTCGGGACGGTAGAATGTGTCATTTACGCTATTAAAATCAAAATTCATCGCAGTACCTTTCGTACGGAAAGTTCGACATCAAGTAGTTGTGCAACATCTTCAATGCTGAGGTCTTTGGTATCCATGGTCATGTGAGCGAGAGGTGAGATGGTTTCTACAACTTTTTCGACGCGGTCGAGAAAGGCGAGTCGTGGATTTGCTTCGCCTTCGAGGTATGAAGGAATTCCCTTGTGACTGGTGCGTTCCCACAGAATTTCTGGATCGTTTTTGAGTAGAACAATATATGAGTTAGGCATGAGGATTTCGCGAAGTGATTCTTGATTAAATGTTGTTCCGCCGGTGGAAAGGAGAATTCGTTCTTGAGCCGCTACGCGTTTCGCTGCTTCGAGCTCTAGTTCTCTGAACTTTTGTTCACCGTGACGACGATAGATCTCTCTAAAGGGAAGTCTGTTACCTTCGTGCTCTTCAGCGTAGACCTGTTCGAGAACTTCGTCGAGATCGAAAAAAGGGAGGTGGATAAGTTCTGCTAATCTCAATCCAATGTTGCTTTTTCCTGATGATTTTGGTCCCGTGAGTACTATTCGTTTCATCGTGTTTACCTTCCGTGCAGTGTTTGGTGAAGATCAAATTGCACACTGCGGATTAAGTGTTCATTTCCATAGACACCATCGCGGATCTCTTCGAAAATTTTCTGCATAACTGCAACAGTTTTATCCATTTCTGGTGTTCCTATGGAACTTTTAATCGACTCGAGCCGATTCACAACCTGTTGCTGAAACGTAAAGGCGTAATTTCGGCGAAACTCTTTTGCTTTTTGATCGCCTAGTTCTGCATCGAGACGGCGAAGCATGGTAATATCTTCGGCAAGATTATTGAGAATCGACGCACGAATCAGCGTTCCCGCAAATTCAGGATTGTAGATCGGTTCTTTCAAGAGGGAAATTTTCAAGTTGTCTTTTAAGTTGATTCTCGTTTTTGTCGCCACGTCGTAGTAATCGAGATCAAAATCGATCATTGAACTGGTCTGGGTGGGTTTATTTTGGATCGTGAAGGGAATCCGCTCGGTCTTTCCACGGGAAATCTGTTTGATTTTAATCGGATTAGGAAGTGGTTCCGTGGTGCCAAATCGGCAGAGTTTCATTTCCGTTTCAGGAATTTCTACAAAGAGTTCCAGATCGCGGTAGAGAGGAGAATAGATGGCTACACTAAGATCGCGGAAAATCGAAAGGAGAGAATCAGGGCGATCTTTGGGGGCAAAGTACGCTCGACCTTGACTCTGTTCAGCTGCATAGATCGCATTTTGTTCATCAAAGGATTCACCGTAATTCACGGTGTGTGTGATACAGCCGATGCTGTCGGTTGATTCCGACAGTTTGAGTTCAGGAATGAGCCCTTTTTTCTTTTTGCCATCGGTGATTGACGCCAGTGATGTTATCACGAGATAGCGCCCATCTATTTTTTCTCCGGCACGAAGTTTAAACTCGGAAGCAACTTTGTTCAAGGCTGAAGCGATATCGCGTCCCTCTTCGGTGGTGATTCGGTCAAGTTGATCAAAAGCTTCCTTGCGCGATTCTGCGGTGAGATTGGTCAATGGCATAAGTGTGCGCGTAAATTTAGAATAGACCACAATCCCGAATCGATCGTTATCGCGAAGAGTATTGACCAGTTCTTTTCCGCCGTCGATAAGGCCTTGGCGAACAGTTCCCGCACATTCTCGTGAGACGTCAATCAGATAGATCACTTGAATCGGGTGGCGTTCAGTTGTGGCATCTGCGTCGGCTACTATTTCAATTGCGCCGTTTAGGGTTGAATCTTTTTCTGGCCAACCGGTGTAGAGCAGACCTGTTTTAAGCTGAATCGCGGAAAGTGGTATCGTCAAGAGGAGGATCAGGTGAAGGATTTTCATGATTAGTCCAGTCTGAAATTGGTTCCTAAATAGATACGTCTCGCTTCTTCGTTGTTCGCCAGTTCATCGGCAGTTCCGTGAACGAGAATTTCTCCGTCCGCCATAATATAGGCGCGGTCAGTGATTCGCAGTGTTTCACGGACTGAGTGGTCGGTAATGAGAACGCCAAATCCCTTTTCTTTAAGTTCGTAGATAATCGATTGAATATCTTCGATAGCGATAGGGTCTACGCCGGCAAACGGTTCGTCAAGAAGGATGAAGTCAGGATTGATTGCCAAGGTGCGCGCTATTTCTACGCGTCGACGCTCTCCTCCTGAAAGTTGACTCCCTAAACTTTTCATGATATGAGTAACATGCAGTTCTTCGAGGAGTTGTTCCATTCGCTCTTTGCGTTTACGCGGAGGCATTCCCATCTGTTCAAGTATTGCTAGTACGTTGTCCTGAACAGAAAGTGAACGAAAAACAGACGCTTCTTGCGGAAGGTACCCGATTCCGTGGCGCGCTCGTTTGTACATGGGCATGCGGGTGATTTTTTTGTCGTCGAGATAGATGTGACCGCTGTTTGGGCGAATCATTCCTACGATCATGTAGAAAGTGGTCGTTTTCCCTGCTCCATTTGGCCCGAGAAGGCCTACTACTTCACCCTGAGAAACAGTAAGCGATGTGCGGTTAACCACGGTGCGTGAACCATATATTTTTAGAAGCTCTTCGGTGCGTATCGTGCGCTTGCTATGACTTGATTTATCCATAGATATCTTCTTCCCTGACCTGGCCGTCGAGCCATTTTTCTATTTGGGTAAAATAACTCCCTGCACTCCGCCTGTGAGCGTGATTTCCTGTGCTCCGTCGCGATCAAAGAAGATCATAAGATCATCGCCGGCAACCTCGTTGGTAGCATCTTTATCAGATCGATAGAGTGCGCGGACCTGCTTAAGTCCGTGAGCTGTGCCATCTCCATTTTTTTCGATTGTGGTGATAATCTGATTCCCCCAGACTATGTCGGCATTTCCTTCGTGGGTCGGTGCAAATCGTTCAAACTTAGCATTCTTCGTTGAGACAACCTGCTTGATTCGGTTCCCGTCTACGGTAAAATGGAGAGAATCACCGGTGAGTTTACTGACAGTTGTATCGCGACCACTGGTGTCGCGGGATGTCCCGGTGGGCGAGTCGGTGGTAACGGTAAAGGAGTCGACCGATTCTTCGGTTAGGTAGAGTTTTATCAATCCTCCGGAGACCGTAGATAAGCCATAGACCATATTGGCACGACCGTTTAGTTCGGCTGTTTTCGTTTCGCGAGAATACCACCCATTGTTCGCTTTGGCGCTGAGATCAGGCCCTTCGACCTGAATATTACGTCGCACGCGGGTGAGCCCAACTTTGCCTAAGTAGTGCATCGGTTCGCCGGTGACGACTACCGTGTCTTTAGTTTTCGAGTCCCAAAAAAACACTTTTGGTTTTTGGCGCAGTTCGAGTGAATCTTCGTTGATAAAGTAGTCTGCTTCGCGCGATTTGAGTGTCACTTCGCGGGAACTGTCAACCATGGTCGTCCGTCCCCGAAGAATAAACTTTTTGATGTCACTGTAGAAAATAAGTGAGTCGCAAGTGATGAGTTGTCCGGGCTTTGCAATTCGAATGCGCCCGCCCATGCGCAGTACACCGGAACCGCGATACCAAATCGTACTGTCCGATTTGATATTGGTTCTGCCGTACTGAAACTGAACATTTCCGCGAAGTAGAGAGACAATCGATCCATCGATGAGGCGATTGCTGTTATAATCAGCGTGGATTAGGTCGACCGATGATTGAGCAGCCAATGATCCGATAATCGCGAGCAAAAGGAGTAAGCTTCTCACTGTGACCCCTTGTCAAAGCCAATTTCACTTTCGAAATTGTTCAAACGACCGCTCACGTCCTGATGGAATTCCCACCAGGTAAGATCTTCTGCAGCATCAAACCCTTTTCCGCGAAGGACTTCGCCACTTGCGGTGGAGATTTCCACATAGTCTACAGAGTGAAGGCGACGACTTGGCTTATCCCAACTGAGAGATTTGCTTCGCAGTTTGTTCCCTTCAAAACTAGTGATCCGCACATGTCCCCAGATATAAAACTGTTCCATTTGATTGGTGGTGTTTCCTGAATCGGCCAATACCGTAACAGCCACTGTCCCTCGTTTGTGGAACATTTTCAAACGGACTGGGGAGACGTGGATTTTAGCTGCTTCAGCATCCTGAATCAGCTTGTCAGTGGTAAGTTCCCAAATTTTGATCGTGTCATCATAAGCCGACATGGTCGCTCCCATGAGCGTTTGGCCGGTTCCCTGCATAACATTGTCTGCTCTGAGAAGATTTGACTCTTTTTTCGCTTGGCAACCGCGAAGGCGCACGAGATATCCTACGGCAATGATAACCGTCAAAAGGAAGAGTCGGCGAAGATTGATTTGTAATCTATAGATCTGATATGGCGTCAGTTTCATGAATCTCCCAACGGGATAGATTGTTGAACGCCAAATATACTATCTGCTGTGGGGTTTTTGTACGCTACTGTGATGAGCCCGATTCTCTTCGATTTGGCGGCGTAGTTCATCAGGGTTGCCTTCGAGAAGTTTGTGGGTCACTTCGATTGCATGGTGAACGCGCTTCATTTTTGTTGAACCGAGAATAGCTTGGCTGATTAAAAATACCGGTATTGCCACGAGAAGCAGTTTCCAATCCCCCAAGCGGAAAAGTCCCGAAGCGAATGGAATAAATCCGAGCATCCACGTTGGAGCGTAGAGAAATCGAGGTGGATAACTGTTTTTTTCCAGAATCAGCGACAGGGGAATGATTGTAACTCCCATGATAAGATGCATGTGCGCCGAATCATAGCTATATCCATATTGATGGCAAAGAACCATTGATAAGGCCACAACGATGGTAACCACAAACGCGCTCCGATTGTACAGATCCATAGTATCCCCCTAGAAGATCTCTTTTCGTTCAGTATAGCCGGTTTTTGTCGGAAAGGGAATGGAAAAAACAAAAAAGATTTCTGCGATCTTGCGAATGAACGTCATGATCCAAAATCGGGCTGAATCTATATTTCCCGCGATAGAACAATTTTCCAGAGGAGCCTTATGTCTTTCCGTTCACTCGGTCTCGAAGAGTACCTTCTTTCTGCTGTTGAAAAAGCGGGATATGAATCGCCTACGCCGATCCAAGAGCAAGCAATACCATTGGTTATGGCGGGGTGTGATCTCATGGCTCAAGCGCAGACCGGAACGGGTAAAACCGCAGCATTCGCCTTGCCGGTGATTCAAAATTGTGTCGAGAACGATTCTGATTCGGGCGAAGTAGCTGTTTTGGTTCTGACACCGACTCGTGAATTGGCTCGCCAAGTGGCTGCATCATTTCGCTCATACGGCTTGTTTACACCACGAAAACTGAAAGTGGTTGCCTTGATCGGCGGGGAAAGCATCAATGATCAGCTCGATCAGATTGATCGGGGAACGGATATCGTTGTGGCAACGCCGGGGCGGTTGATCGATTTCATTGAACGGGGCGCGGTAAATCTACATGCCTGTTCGGTGCTGATTCTCGATGAAGCGGACAAGTTGCTCGATGAAGGTTTTGCGGAAGAGTTAGACACCCTTCTCGAAGCACTTCCGGCGCAACGGCAGAATCTTCTCTTTTCGGCCACCTTCCCTGACAAGGTGGTGACACTTTCCAAGCGTCTTCTCTGCAGTCCACTGGAAATTTCCGTCGATGCGGAACCGACGGTGGAACTTATCGATCAGCGGGTTATCGAAGTGAATCGCGAAAATCGTGGCCAACTTCTCCGCCATTTGATCAAAACCGAATCGTGGGATCACACCATTGTCTTTACTGCCACCTGTCGCGGAGCTGCCAATCTCACCAAGAAATTGCGCCTCGCCGGTGTCAATGCCGGCGCTCTTCACGGCGATCTGCCTCAAGCTGAACGCAATGACGTACTCGATCAATTCTGCCGAAGAAAAATTTCAGTTATGGTTGCCACCGATATTGCCTGTCGCGGTCTCGATGTTTCCCGTATTTCCCATGTGGTGAACTACGATTTGCCTCGTTCCCCGGAAGATTACATCCACCGCATCGGAAGAACTGCTCGTGCCGGAGAATCGGGGCAAGCGATCTCCTTTATTGGCCACGAAGATATGGCGCATTTCAAACTGATTGAAAAGCGGGCCGGGATCAATCTCGATCGCACGCAGATCGAATCGTTCGAACTAATCGGTGAACCCTCGGAGAATCAAAAGGGTGGCGCTCCGGTCAAAGGAAAGCGAAAAAGTAAAAAGGATAAGTTGCGCGAAGCCGCTGCGAAAGCTGAAAAACACTGATTTTACCACAAGTAAAAAGGCACTGATCAGTGTGATTGATCAGTGCCTTTTTCTGTTTAATACGAGATTGAAAAGTTATTCCACCGCTGGACGGCGTGTTCCCCACAGTTCAATCGCCGAAACTGATTCTCCGTTGTAGCGATCTGATATGCGCACTTTCAACAGATAAACTCCGCCTCCCGTAATCCGACCAAAACTGTTTGTGCCGTTCCAGAAGAGACGGATCAGTTGACCATTTTCATGGAACCCGATATTGAGTGCGTCGCTGTTCCCCGAAGGGTAAGTTGCACTGGTAATTTTGTTCCCCACCACATCGAACAGATCTGCTTCAACTGAAAGATCTGCCGGATCAACAAAGCGGTTTAGGGCGAGATCGCAGATTGTTCCGAAGTTCATGTATGTAGCCGGTACAATCAATTCGGTCATTGAAGGAACGATCGCACTGCTGTCGGGGATTACCCCGTTGAGCGGTGTGATCGACACAGCCAATGGCACTAACGTTGTTGGGCTAATTTTGACCGGGAACGTTCCGGTGGCGCTGTGACCTGCCGCATCGATAAATGTTACCGTAATCGAATCGGAAAACTGGCGACTTCCGTTGTGGCTGTAGAGAAATGTCCCGTCGGCTTCGACAGTGATTGTTCCGCAACTAGTTGGCATTGCCAAGGGAATACACCGAATGGTGTCATCGGGGAAATCGTTGTCGGCGATGCGGCTGAGAATTGTTTTCCCGTCGGCGAAGGTTGTTGCTTTAGATCCCTGAACCACATAAATCGTGTCGAGAATTGCCACTGGTGTATGAGTATTTACAGAACGGACGCGCACGATTATGTCGGCGGTATCTTTGAACTGACCGTCAGAAAGTTCGTACTGAAAACGATCTTCACCGCGACCGGTGGCGGCGCTGTAGGAAAATGTTCCGTTTTCGGCGAGAGTTAGGGTGCCAAATGTACCTTTGGGCGAGCTGATCAGTTTTACTTTCAGCGTGTCGCGAATATCGACGATCCCGTCGCCATTGCGGTCGATATCATTGTCCAAATCACTGTCGTTAGCAAGAATCGATGACACTGAATTAATTGTCACGGCGATTTCTGTGTTTTCCATGAGTTGAATGGTGTCAGGATTTGCAACAACCGGTTCATCATTGGTGTTGATCATGATAAACGAAACGGTGTATTCCGTGCGAAGTGTTGTTACATCGTAGGATGTACTATCTACGATTGAATAGGTTACATCGCCAATGAAAAAGGTATCACCGGGGAACTCGATCTTCTTAGCCGGAATTGTATAGGTGAAAATCCCTTTGGAAAAATCTGCCGAGTCGATTGTTCCGTAGAGTGAAGGCACCGTCAAGAGTTCAAAGCGCCGTTTGTTTTCTCTTTCGGGGAAATCGCCGTCTTTGACTAGCGACCCAAAATCGATTTTCTGCGGTGCTGATTTGTTTTCAGGGATTCTTACGGTGAAATTTTTCCCCAAAGCCGCACAGTCATTTTTGGGTGTAACGCGAATTGAAAGATCGTTCAGTTGAATCGTTTCCTGATCTGTTTTGGCGGTGAGATTGATCAACAATAGCGTGTCACGAAGAGTATCCGAATCGAGTCGCCGCGAAGGAATCAACCAAAAACTACCTGTCGAATCTCGTTCCACGTGGATATCCGAAGAGTTGTCAATCGCCACTGAGGTTATGGGCATTTTGTCGGAAGTACCCAAACGTGCGAATCGTCCACCGCTGTAATCGGTGGTGTAGGTTTCATCTACGGTGAGAGTGGTGAGTAGATCGCCGGACTTGGAATAAAAAACGATTTCACTGCCGTTAAGCAGCGAAATCGTCATGATCAAAAAGAGAAATAGATTTTTCACACAGCCTCGCAGAAATTTCGGGTTTTCGATCCAGATGTGTGAAATCTGAGTTTCCTAGAGCTTTTTCTTACTGGTTCCTTCGATGGTGAACTCCATTGTGAAATCATTCGGAACAGTAACAGTTCCATCGACGAATTTCATTTCAACCACAAACACAATGTCAGAAACCGTGAGGTCTTTCAGCTTTGATTCAAATGAAGGAAGTGAAGAGCTGTTTTTGACATATAGACCATTGTTTAGGGTTACTCCTTTTTGGATTTCTCCCAGTGTCAACTCTTTCCCCGCTTGATATGGCGAAGATATGGCCAATTCTGGACTTACTCCCGGAAGCATTGTCGAAACAGAAATTACTACTTTCTGCGAAGCGTTTGCTAGGGCAAACTCTGCAAATTCAGACGTGCCGTTGAGTTTCAATCCAGTCACGGCAAAAAGGGAAAGACTCATGTTCTCTTTGTCGATCTCTGCGCGAAGGTCGTTCGCGGCAATGGTGTCAAGACCGATAATCGAAGTAACTGGTTTTCCATCGGTGTCAAAGGTGATCTGTTCTGTTCGCTTGGAGGCAATAACGACACCGGTTTCGTTGCCCGATGTGTCAATTTTGATCACTGTTGTGTCCAGCGTGATTGTTGTGTCGAGATCGCCATCGCCATCGGTGTCCACAATATTCGTATCTGGTGTAACAACGATACTATCTTTTGTTCCGGTGTCGACTTTTGGTCCAACAACATCTTCTTTCATAGAACAGGCGGTAACTACTGCGGCGATAACAGCCGTTGCTATAATCATACGTTTCATACTCATTCCTCCGTAGGTTGAGTCTGTAGGTTGTTCTCTTCAATATGAACTGTAGAATCAGAATTTGCCGGAATAGATGTGTCCGCAGGAGCAGGTTCGGTTAACAATTGATTCTCTTGCAATGTTTGTACGCTTTTTGTCGGAGCTACATGGCTCGTCGACTCTTTTTGAACGGAATTGTTGGCTTTTTGCTTCGTTTCAGAATGATTGTTTGCACCGAATCGGAAAGCTACAATGTCTGTCATGAACGCTGCTTCGGAACCAACTGCCGCGCCGCCAGATAATCTATACCTTTTCCCCGGAGTAAAGGCGACTACAACCCCCGCGCGAAGTTTATTGCGTCCGGTCAGGGTCATATTCGGAGTAATTGTATCATTATCAGCAAGAAGGATAAGTTTGCCCTCGGTTTGTAGAGTTGAGTGTTCCCATCCCGCTTCGAAAAGAACATCGAGGCGATTGTTCGCTAGGGATTTTCCTACTGTCAAGCCGGTAAACATATTAAAACCGCGCATTTCTAATGCTCCTTGGGAATCTTCAGGACGCCAATTCAGAATTGGACGGGAAAAATTGCCAAAGATGCTAAACTTAACCGGAAGTTCAGGAAGAAGTGAATTAAGGTCATGTTGAATGCCAATTCCAGGGAAATGAACGCCCAATGATTTACCCGGCTTCCCTAGATAACGGAGTTTAATTGCCGTGTAGAGAGCAGAAAACTCCATTTGAAGTGCCGGAAGTGGCAGCCAGTTGAATGCGGCCACATCGTTGACGCCATCGCTGAAATAAATAGGTGAAGTTCCCGCGGGATTGTTGTCGAGATCGAGGTTTGTAGCTTGAAGTGTTGGGGCCGGCGTATTGCCAAAAATAGTGGGCGTTGTGTACTCAATGTACGCCTTTTTTTTCTCTTCGGCTGATGCATTTGATTTTATAAGGTTGGTGTCAACAAACACATCAGTATAAAAACGGTCCTTGTCGGAAATTACCGCAAAAGTTATGGGAAGAGAGATTACTCCTGAAAAGTCGCGGGGTATTGAAGATCGTTGGTTCCATCCGGTGCTGCCGAACGTACCAAGAATAGTCGCAATAGGAGCTACATAGCCCGGTGCAGTCTCAAATGACTTGATCGCGTCATCAAACTTGCCCGCAAAAAGCGAATGAACTAAAATGAGTATTGAGAGTAGTAGCTTTTTCATTATTCCTCTTTGTTTATACTGCGGAATATAGTGAAAAAGAGCTTTTGCCGCTTAAAATTGGTGATTTGTTAAAAAATACTGCGGACAATTTTTATACAATCTGTCCACACTCATTTGGACATAGGTGAGTTCTGCTATTTCTGAGGAAGCAGTTCTTCTATAAAGGATGCAATCTGTTCTGGAGTTGTGGCCGGTGAAAATCTCCGCACCGGATGACCTTCTGCATCGACGAGGAATTTCGTAAAATTCCATTTCACCGCATTGGTAATCATTCCCGGAAGTTCTGTTTTCAGATAGCGAAAGACCGGATGGGCATTTGAACCGTTTACATCGGACTTTTTAGCAAGAGGAAAAGTTACGCCATAGTTTATGCGACACGATTCGCCGATAGATCCGTCTTTTAGTGGTTCTTGATTGCCAAACTGATTGCATGGAAAACCAAGAATCACTAAGCCGCGATCTTTATACTGTTCATAGAGTTTCTGAAGGCCATCATACTGAGGTGTAAATCCGCATTTACTGGCTGTATTGACAATCAAGACCACTGATCCGCGCAACGAATCGAAGGAGATAGATTCTCCATTCGGTTTTTCTGCTGATAGTTGGTAGAATGGTTCCATATCGGTAGCCCCCAAATCTAATGTAAAAGGTAAAATAGTATCACCTCCACATGGAATAGCATACTTTTTTTGTTAAGTATTAAAAAGGGAAGTGCAAAAGGCACTTCCCTGAGTAAACAAGTTGCCGTATGTTATTACTTGGTAATTACATCGAACATATTCGTGAGGTGATCGCTGATCTTGCGATAGCTGGTGATCACATCCATATAGGCCACAGATATTTGCGGATCCACTGCTTTTTCGGCAAGGCGCGCGAGATGTGCTTTCCGTTTTTCTTTAAACGAAGCGCGTACCACGCCAGATTCAATTGCCGCTTTGCTGTTGCTGTCAAACTGACACAGATCAACCGCTTTAATAACCATAGCGAGGAACTGATCCATTTTTTCGTGAAGTTCTACGATATCCGCACGATCTTCGTCGCTGATCGCAATCTCTTCTTTGTGAAGTTTGCGTAGGCGTTTCATGATCGTTGTCATGTAGTCGGAAATGTTTTCGTATTCATGAGAGAAACGGTACATTCTCAGGGCAAACTCTGCATCTTCGTGAGAAAGATCAGAGGAAGCGATCAGATCGAGAATAAACTGAGACACTTCGGCTTGATAGTTGTCAAAACGCTCTTCCAGTTCGAATACCTCTTTGATTTCACTTTCCGCAAATTCATTTGTTTTAACAATCCGTTTAAGGATTGTACTCATTTCGGTAAGGCGAACACCCATGCGATCAACGCGAAGTTTTGCTTCTTCGAGACCAAGCGCCGGTGATTCGAACATTTTGCGAGAATCGAGATTCTTGAGCTTGGTTTTCTCTTTTATCTTTTTGTCTGGGGCCATCCATGTCAGAAGTTTTGCAATTTTCGGAATGAATGGTACAAAGAGAATCGTATTGATCACATTAAATCCGGTGTGAACCATGGCAATTTTCACCGCAAGGCTGCTAGAATCGCCTTCGCTGCTGAACATGGTGGTCAGTGGGCCTTGGAAGGTTGTAAAGAGCCAGTTGATCAACATCATGTAGAAACCAAAGATCGTGGTAATCCACAGAACTCCAAGGACGTTGAACATGGTGTGTCCATAAGCAGCGCGTTTTGCATTGGTGTTTGCATTGAGCGATGCGAGAAGTGCAGTCATGGTTGTTCCGATGTTTTCACCGAGAACAAGAGCCGCCGCGGTTTCAAAATTGATCGCGCCGGTAATTGCAAGGGTTATGGTAATCCCGAGAGTCGCCGAGGATGACTGGACGATTGCGGTCACCATAGCTCCAATAAGCACACATTTCATAGCACTGAAATAGGTCGTGATATTCCAACCATTTTCAAGACTGAATACAAAAAGTGAGAAGAACTGTTCAAATGCGGGATCTTTCGCCACCGGTTTAAACCCGTATTTCATCATTTCAAGACCGAAGAATACAAGGCCGATCCCCATGATCGCCATGGCGGTGTATTTTACTTTGTCTTTGTTGCTGAAAAGGTAGAAAATGGCAGAGATCGCCATAATAGGAAGGCCATATTTACCAATGTTCAGAGCGATAACCCAACCGGTGATCGTAGTTCCAATATTGGCTCCGTAGATTACTCCCAGCGCTTGAACCAGTGTCATAAGTCCTGAGTTTACAAATCCTACAACCATTACGGTGGTAACCGATGAAGACTGAATGATCGTGGTAACTCCCGTTCCCACTGCGGTAGCCATAAATCGATTGCTGGTAACAGCACCGATCAAAGAACGAAGTTTTGAACCGGCCACAGTCTGAAGACCGGTGGACATGTAGTTCATACCGAGGAGGAAAACTGCGAGTCCACCAAAAATGATGAAGAGCATCGGGTTTTCAAATTTCGCTTCCGTGTGGGACATGGAGTTGACCAACGTTCCAAGAAGTGACAAAAACGTATGTCCTTCAGCAGAACTTGCCACGGCGGCAACGGTGTCGCTCACTGCTTTCACAATTGTGTCAGTAACTGCAGGTGTTGCAGAAATTGTTTCTGCCACTGCTTTCAGGGTGTCGGTTGTTGTCGAAGCTGATGAAGCTGCGGTGTCAATCACCTGTTTTGCCGTATCGATAACGGTTTTCAGTGAATCCATCGTCAGGTTTTCCTTTGGCTAGGTTTTTGTTAGGTGCTTACACAAATAAGGCTCAAAAATAATAGAAAGCTAACAATTAAGATGTCCTAATATTGCACTTACGCAATTCTAATAATTTGAAAGAGGCGGTAGCAGTGGTGATTTGAGGGTATTTTAGAGGTAAGTGAGAAAAAAAAGCATTGCAGCGGGAAAAGAAAAGGGGAATAAAATGGTCAGCACTATTTCGTACAACGATGATAATTATGCCTATGCTATAACAAACTCGCGCGGTTCACTACTGTTCGATTGCGGCGACAGCGATGCTATTGTGGACGTTCTGCACGAAAAAAAAATCACTCCTGATGTACTCTATCTTTCTCACTTTCATCGCGATCACGCCGGGGGAGTTGAAAAGTTGCGCGAATGTTTCCCTGAAATAATCGTCATTTCGCCGAAATCGTCGATTCAGGAGATCGGCGCGGCGGAGGATCGATTTGGTGTCACCGTGATTGCAACGCCGGGACACACGGTGGATCACTGTTGTTTTTATATCCCCGAAGAGCGTGCGCTTATTTCGGGGGATACATTGTTCGCCGGAGGGTGTGGTCGCTGTTTTTCAGGAGAATTTTTACTTTTTGCAGATTCACTTAAACGACTGGCGCAATTGCCCGCGGAAACGAAAATCTATCCGGGCCATGAATATCTGGCTTCAAACTATCGTTTTTTGAAAGCCATGAACGAACTGTCTCCGTTGTATGAACAGCGATTAGCGGACGAATTGCATCCGTCGGTGGGAATTGAGATCGGTGCAGAGTTACTTTTGAATCAACTCTTTAGGTCCGCCGCGCAGGGCGATTTTGACGAGTTTATTCGCCTGAGGAAAATGAAAGATCAGTTTTGAAAATGAGGCGATTCTCGGCGTCTGGGCAATTTACTTTTTGCGCCAGAACTTCCACCGTGGTTTCGATTTTTTAAGTACTGACGTGGTGGCGGAAAATCGGTTGTGAGAAATATATTTCGCCATGGTAAATCCCAAGATCGTCAAACCAAGGCAGAACAGTGCATAGGAAATTTGCCAGGGGATTGCCTTTGTCATCATGGAAAACTCAGACATTCCCCCGATACTCGCCAAGAGGTTCAGCGGGAGAAAAACGATGTTAATCGTTGTTAATCCTTTTATCGCCGAATTCATGTTATTGTTGATCAGCGATGCTTGCGCATCGATGAGTCCTGACAATATTTGCGAATAGGTTTCAGCTTGCTGATAACATTGTGAATTGTCGATCTGAATATCATCGAGAAATTCAATGACCATATCTTCAGCGCCTGCGCGTTCTAACGCTCGTTTTAAACGCTGGACAACAACGGTATTTGCTTGTATCCCATTGAGATAGTATACGAGACTTTCCGACAGTGAAATCATTTGGATCAAGTGAGCGTTTCCCGTGTCTTCGGTGATTTTAATCTGTATTTCCCGATAGATCATCTTGATAACTTCAAGGTGTTTCATGTAGTGATGAATTGTGCCGTTCAGTATGTGCAACAGTCCGTCCAGCTCTCCGTGAATAATCATGCCGGTACGGTTTTCCATCAGAGGCCGTTGTCGAGAGCGAACCACGACTAATTTTTGTTGGACTAAAAAAATTCCCATTGCTGATACGGCAAAGTTGAATCGACCATTTTCTGTAGTCACCGATTCGGGGTAGCGCCAAATAAGATGAATATCAGACCCATCTTGTTCAAAACGAGAAATTTCGTCTTGATCAAGGGCTGAATCGACGGTGTGGGAATCAATGCCAAACTGATCTGTAATCGCAGATCGCTCTGATGCGTCTGGTGCTGTAAACACAAAAACTGATGCTCTATCCGATTCTGCTGCAAGAAGTTTTCCCTCGAAGATTTGGTATGATTCAATCATGGTTTCCTCCAGCAAAAGGGGTTGTTAGCAACGTAGAGCAGGCTCAGTATACCACCAAGACAGGAATATGTCTGCGATCTTTCAGTGAGAAATTGATGATGCCAAAACGATCGAAATTGCCACGCCGTTGGGATCAGTAATGCGCATCATCTGCACTCCCGAAGGAAGCGCGATTGGCGTCGGAGCCGGTTCGCCATAGTGAATCAGTTTGTCTTGAACTGGCGCGAACGATTCCTCGATAAACGTGAGAGCGATGTTGGTTCCGGCTGTGAACTGTGGACCATTGGTGAGCGCCACCAGTTCTACCGTCACCGACTGGTGCTGGAGAAACTGAAGTGTCACTCCTTCGAGGTCGAGGCGACTCTCTTTGCTGAATCCCAAAACGGTTGTGTAGAACTGAATTGATTTTTCTAGATCCGTAGTCATAATTGAAATAATTGGTGAATTCATAAGTACATCCTTTTTGTTTTTTGCTATTTCGTTTTTGTTATTTCTGTGTAAGTTCGATCAAATAGATTTTTGACCAAAATTTTCCTGTCACCCAAAGGCGGTTTTTTCCCGCAGAAGCGATCCCGTTTACAACTTGCTCATCCCCCAGAGCACCAGCTTTTTTTCGCAGTGAACTCAGGTTTATCACCGCTGTCACTTTTCCGCTGGTGGGATCAATTTTAACTATCGAATCAGAGTACCACACGTTGGCAAAAAGTGCATTGCTATGCCACTCCAGTTCGTTTAGTTTTTTGAGCGGTTTGCCATCAAGTCTTACGGGAATCCTCTTGAGAACCGAAAAGCGACAACAGTCGCGAATGGTCAGTGTGTCCGACCCATTGCTCATCCAAAATTGATTTTTCGGATCGATAGCCAGCCCCCACCCTTCGCCGGAATAGGGAATCGTGGTCACCGGCGCAATCGAAGGATAACGGTAGAGATAGACTTTCTGATTCTGCCACGAAAGCTGAAAAAGTGATAGCCCATCGCTGGCGAGCCCTTCGCCGAAATAGCTATCGTTGCGCTTGGACGATTTGATCACGCGACCATCGGCGGGGTCGATCTGGCGAATTCTCGTGCCACCTCCGGGTGAACCGGTACTTTCCCAGATCATACCGTCCTGAACGATCAACCCCTGTGTGAACGCATCGCGGTCGTGAGGAATTTCTCGGATAATCTTGAACTGAATCATCGGCGCAGCCACAAGGTGAACCGCACAGAATAGAATCGCCAAACCTGCTTTTACTCTCATCGTTACCCCAACTTTATCCGCGGATCTGACGCGGCGAGAAGAGTGTCGGCGATCATGTTACCGATCACGAGCATCACCCCGGCGATCATCATGTTTCCCATGACAAGGAAAATGTCCTGCGAACGCACCGCATCGAGCATAATTGTGCCTAGCCCTGGCCAAGAGGTGATAATTTCGATCAGGGCTGCGCCGGAAAGAAGTGCGGAAAATTCATAGCCGAAAATCGTGATCAGAGGATTAATTGCATTGCGAAGTGCGTGTTTATAGACGACGCGGTGTTCTGGAAGTCCTTTGGCTCTCGCAGTGACAACGTATTTCTGACGCAACTCTTCGAGCATATTTCCGCGCATGATTCGCTGAAGGCTTGCAATCGCTGAAATCCCGAGAACAGTTCCCGGGATGATCAGGTGCTTCCCCACGTCGAGAATTTTCCCGACCGTGGAAAGAGAATCGTAATCCATTGATTTCATGCCGCCTATGGGGATGATTCCAGGGAAGAGCGCATCGCTAACATAGAGAAGAAGAAGGGCGAGGAAAAAGTTCGGAAACGAAATACCGATGTAGGCAATAAACGAGAAAAATCGATCGAGAAACTTATATTGATGAACTGCGGCGTAAATTCCCAAAGGTATTGCCACTGTCCAAGTGATAAAAATTGAAAAGAGAGAAAGTATCAGGGTATTGACGAGTCTGCCGGAAATCACCGTCCGCACTTGTTCTTTCATGGTGAACGAGTAGCCCATGTCCCCGCGAACGAGATTTCCTACCCAGTAGCCATATTGAACAATTGCCGGTTTGTCGAAATGGAATTTCTCTTCCATCTCCTTGATCGTCTGTTCGCTGATCTGTGGATTTGCGCGGTACTTAGCGAGAACATCTCCCGGCGCGAGTTGCATCAACATAAATGTGAAAAACGACATGGCGATCAAGAGCGGGATCGTGACTAAAATTCGTCGAACTATAAAGGTGAACACAGAATCTCCCCAAGTTATGGTTTCAGCGGGAATAATATAGTTGCCGCTAGAGCTATTCCGAAGAGAGCGCACGAAAATCGTTTATGGTAGTTCTGTCGGTTCTGCCGTCACCTCTTTGATACATTCTAGAAGGCGGAGGGCTATTTCCTGAATTGCCTTCGCCATTTCGTCAGCACTCATTTTCCCTGAAAAGGGTAGACGAAAGTGTCGTTCCGTTTTGCTTTTACTATCAAAAAAGGAAACTTGAAGGTGATTATTTTGCTCATTGGGCATTTTGCGAGGAATTGCCCCGTCAATGATTATGTAGTGAAGCGATTGGTTCGATGTGTATTCCCAGTGTTGGCGGTAGTTAATTTCGCTGACCGCCGTAATTTGAGCTGTTGGTTCGCGTCTGATTAGCTCTGCTTGGATCAGTCCAGGAAGTTGTTCGAATTGAGTGGACTCTTCGGCAATTGGGTGAATTATCACCACCACTTTGGTCAGAAGTGTATCATCCGTAGCTATGGTTATATTTTCAGTGGTGTCGATAAGTGCGGGACAGCCAAAGGCAACGGTTCCCGGAAAGGTGTCGCAGAACTGTTGTTGAAAATCTTCGAGAATGAGTCGCCGCGAATCGTGTAATCCGGTTCGATAGAGTCGTCGTTCGAACCCTTGTGGCAGAATTTCTCCGGGAAAACCTCCCGTTTCGACAATTTCTAAGAATCCACTTATGGTGCGAAGGCGTGTGCCGACAGAATCCGTTTCTATAAAGGCAATTCCCGCCACTGTTGCGATCCCTTCGTTGAACAAAACCTGAACAGAGTGATTCGTGGCGGTTATCCATAGTTTTCCTGATTCAAAGAGGATCGCCGCGCCGGAGTCGTTGATTGTCAGATCTGCTTTTCCGGTATCCAGAAGTACCGTTCCGAATGAGTTCAGGTTCGCCAATGTTTTTGGCTTGATTGGTGAACAGATTGCGGTAAAAATCATCAAAAAGATCAGGATCAATTGTTTCATGGGAAGCCTCGTTGGTTTTTAACTGAGCTAAGTATACGATCTATGTTCGTTCCCGTGAAGAGAGAATCTCTTATCAATTGAATCGGAACATATTTTCCCGCGGTATACAATGATCAATTTCCGGAGGAACGGATGTCAGAAGAGAAAAAACTTTCACCGCGCAGTGAAAAAGACGGAATTCTCAACTTTGGTAAAGAGATGGGTTCCGCTCTTGCAACAGCATTAGTTTTCATAATTTATATCATACAAGCCTTTGTTATTCCGACCGGATCCATGGAAAAAAGTCTCCTCGTCGGCGATTTCCTTCTGGGGCTGAAATTTATGTACGGCGCTCCCGTTGTTCCGGGGATCCCTAAAATTGTTGACACCTACTGGAAATTTCCCGCAGTTACCGATCCAAAACGGGGCGATGTGGTGATTTTCAAATATCCGGGAAAAGGTGGTCAGAACTATATCAAACGCTGTATTGCCGTTGCGGGTGACACGGTTCAAGTTGTGGGGAAACTGCTTGTTGTCAATGGGGTTGAACAGATCCCACCGCCAAATGCACAGTGGATTCGCGGCGGAGAGCTCGCTCCGGGGATTACCAACTTTGCCCCCATTTATGTGCCGAAAAAAGGAGATACGCTGAACATCGCTTCGGCAGATCTTCGCGGATTTATTTTTTATAAACACTTGATTCATCAAGAAAACCCATACAAGACAATGACCGAAACATTTGGCCTGACGATCAATGGTGTCGATTATACCGATTCTACCCTCGTTTTGACGGGCATTGATCCGGAAAACAAGTTGGTTCAATATCTTGGACTTGCGAATGGCGCGCCGATCAAGTTCCGCGAACTCGCTCCACAGTTCAAACAGTTGAGCGATATGGGTGATTGGTCGCAGTACGCATTCTATCTCGATCTCTGGAGCAAAGTGTTCACTCACATTACCGGTTCAGAAAAGATCGCGTTCCCAACAAAGTTGTTCATGGATGGCAAAGAGGTCACTACTTACATTACGAAATGGGAAAGCTATTTCATGATGGGCGACAACCGAGACAACTCTGCCGATTCCCGTTATTGGGGATTTGTGAACCGCAATTTTGTTAAAGCAAAAGCGGCGATTATCTACTTTTCGCTCGATAAAGAAGTGCCATTCTATATGCTTCCTGCAAAAATCCGCTGGAACCGTTTGGGTAAACTCATCCGCAATTGGGATGGTATGACCAACGGTAAAAAATATGTGCCATCGCCGATAGTTGATTCGACGGTCACCGTTTCCCAGGTGGTTGATAGTACTTCGAGTGCTGTTATAGATACTACTGCAACTGTTGATTCGATTCAGAAATGAACCGTGAACTCATCGAGGCGGCTTCGCGGTCGCCTCTCTTTTCTTCGTGCGACACCTTTTCACTCTATCTACATGTGCCATTCTGTGCTCACAAATGTGGCTACTGCGATTTCTACTCCAAGGCCAGTCGTTCTGGCATAGATCAATTTCTTGACAGTTTTCAAAAAGAGATCGATCTCTATCTTCGCATTCACCCCGAATTAAAATCAAAAAAAGTAACAACCATTTTTGTCGGAGGCGGAACACCTTCGATTCTCACTGAACCTGAGTGGGTTGCGTTTGCCACCAAGGTAACTGATTCTTTTCTGCTTACCGATGATTGTGAGTGGACGATTGAATTCAATCCTGAGTCGTTCTCCGATGCAAAAGCGCGAGCGTGGAAAGGGACCGGTGTGAATCGTCTTTCCATTGGCGTGCAATCGCTCAACGACTCTGTGCTCAAGCAGGCAGAACGAATTCACTCTGCTCAGCGCGTGATTGAACTGCTGAGCAATCCGATTCTCGCTGAGTTTGACCGGATCAGTTGTGATACGATTTATGGACTTCCCGGTCAGACCGTGGCAGACGTTACAGAAACGTTGTCGCAGTTGATCGCTTTTCCCGTGGTCAGCCATATTTCCGCATATGAACTTACCATCGCTGAAGATACCCCCTTTGCCACGCTGGAACAGTCGCTCTTTCCTGACGATGAGGGGCTTGCCGATTACGAATCGGCAGTGCTGGAGTCGCTAATCGCGGCGGGATTTGAACGCTACGAAGTATCAAATTATGCAAAACCGGGTAAGCAGTGTCGTCACAACCAAAATTACTGGACTATGAAACCGTATCTCGGGCTGGGCCCATCGGCTCACTCATTTGATGGAGCGAAACGTTTCGGCGATGTTGGTTCCTTACACGACTATTGCCAACTGATCGATGCGGGCTTAATTCCGTGGGGATTTTTCGAACAGGTCACACCGGAAATGCTCCAAACGGAGTTTCTCTTTTTGTCACTGCGCACCGCCGACGGAATCAATCTGAAACGCTACAAAGAGCTTTTTGGCGAGCCACTTCTGAGCGGGCCGCGAAAAGCAACTATCGATGAGTTGTGTCGCCAAAACCTCGCCGAACTAGATGATCACCAATTCTGGCTGACTCCTCAGGGACTCAATCTTGCCGATGGTGTTGCAAACCGCCTTATCTAATTCGAAAACTCACCAAAAATTGCTTGTATAATGATCAAATTCACCGTACAATCTTCAGTAAATCTCATTTTGGGAGGTACTATGCGTATTGCACTACTCTTTCTACTGCTCTTACTTTTCTCATGTTCCAAACCGAAACCGATTAAAATTGGTTTTTTGGCGACCCTTTCCGGCAAAAATTCAGAGCTTGGCATCGGTGCACGAACCGGAGTCCGCATAGCCGTCGAAGATATCAATGCGAACGGAGGCATCAATGGTCGCCCGCTCGAGCTGGTTGTGATCGATGACGAAAGTTCACCGGAAGTTGGCATTCGAAAACTTGATAGCTTTGCCGTTGAAGGCGTTTCTATTGTTGTCGGGCCTTTTACGAGCAATATGAAATCAGTAGTTGATGCTGGAATGAAAAAGAATATCCTTTTTGTGAGCCCCACCATGTCAAGTTCTGAACTATCCGTGGCGAATGACCTCTTTGTGCGAGTTATTCCTACCTGCGTCGATCAATCACAACTCTTGGTTAAAGATTTAACAGCGCGAAATTTCAAAAATATTTTGGTCCTTATCGATGAAACAAATCACGCATTTTCTTTTGATGTGTGGCGTTGGATGGAAACTTTTGCCTCAAAAAATGGCACGAGAGAACGATATCAGATGGATACACTTTTCCTTCGCCAAGCCGGTCGTCCTGAACAGTTAGCGCGCCTTGTCGATTCGTTGAAATACGATGCTGTTGTGGTTATTTCAAATGGCATTGATTATGGAATCGCCGCTCAACACATCAAGAAAAATGTTTCCCCTGTCGCGCTCTATGGGGCGCGTTGGTCGGCAACTCCAGACCTCTTAATCAACGGCGGAAAAGCTGTGGAAGGTGCTCGTTTTACCGCAAATATCATTTACGGAAAGCGAAGTGAAAAAGAGTCACGGTTCTTTGAAAGATTCACGCGTTTACAAGGAAGTTCTCCTTCGTTTATATCCTTGTTCAGTTATGATGCAGTAACCCTTCTCGCGACTGCGCTCCGTACTAGCAAAACGGCTTCTGAACCGGCCCGTGTGCGCGATGCGTTGATCAATGGGAAAACGTTTGAAGCGTTACAGGGAACCGTTACTCTTGACTCTGCTGGTGATGCCTACCGTGAAAAAATTGAACTTCTCACGGTGAAAAATGGAGAAATCGTTCGATGCGAACTCGAAAACTAAAGAGTCTTCGCCAAGAACTTCTACGCCAAGGGGTGTTCGCGGTTTCTCTCCCGTTTATACTGCTCGGGATTATCTCAATTACTATTTCAGGAATGATGCTTTACAAACACATCTCCGAGCGCAATGAAGCGATTGTTGAACAGGGTGCATTGCAGGTTGAACATCAGATTCGCGAATTGGAAAGTGATGTGCGAACTTTGGCGGGGAACATCACCGGCCATTCCACTCCGAAAGTGTATCTACAAAATTTTCTCGTGACACATCCTCATTATAGCTCAATTTGGCTAACAGACTCTTCTGGTAAAGTCATTGCTGCGGAGCCGTCGTCATATCAGCTTAAAGGCATGGATCGTAGCGGAAGTGAAGCGTTTCGTTTTTCGCAATCAGGTGTTGATGAAAGCCATTTTAGTAATACATTTATTTCATACGAGTTGCAAGAACCTGTTGTGACCATTTCATACCCTTTAAACGGGGGCGTTATCGCCATTGAGTACCGTGTGAGTGACTTAAACCGATATATTGGGCAGGTCGATAAAGGTCGCAGTTTTTCCATGGTTCTCACTGATAATACGGGCACGTGGTTGACGCATCCAGATAGTGACAAATTGCAACAGCGTGAAATAGACCCCAACAGTTCCTATTTTCGCTCGATTGAATCCGGAGGAAAACGAGATTCGCAATTTGTCCGCTTTGCGGGGAAATTATCGACATTTTTTGTCCGAAAAAACAGCCGTTCAGGATGGTATGTAACCATTTATCAGCCTGTAACAGCTGTGGTAGATCCACTGTTGTTACAGGGCGGAATTCTCTTGCTTTTTGGACTGTTTCTCATAGGATTTTCGTTGTATCGAAATCGAGCGATGATCAACAATACGATTGCTCCGATTGAACACTTTATCGGTGTTGCGGACTCTGTCAGTAAAGGTGAATATTCTCGACTGCTGCCACCGCTCAATTTTGAAGAGTTTCACACTTTGGCGAAAGCCTTTGATGCGATGATTCAGGGGATTCAAACGCGAGAAAAAGAGCAAAACTCGTTGTGGAAACAGCTTATTCAATCACAAAAAATGGAAGTTATGGGGTCGCTGGCTGGTGGAATAGCTCACGATTTTAATAACATTCTTACCGCAATCGGTGGATTTGCTGAACTCTTGACTGAAGAACAATTTGACGAATCACTGAGAATTGAGTACGCGACGGAGATTCTGAATACTACGGGGCGCGCCGCTGCGTTAACTCGACAACTTTTAACCTTTTCTCGCAAGGAGGATATCAAGATTGATACGGTTGAAGTTGTGGGGTGTATTACCTCGCTTATTTCGATGCTTCGCCGGATTGTTGGTGAAGATGTTGAACTCGTGTGCGTATCTAAAATTAAAGCGGGCTACATTCTCGTGGATAAGCATCATTTAGAACAGGTTGTACTTAATTTTACGGTAAATGCCGCCGATGCATTGCGAGAAAACCTGACGAAACAGCCGAAAATAGAAATTCTCCTTGAAAAAGAGGATAAAACAATTGTACTATCCGTTATCGACAATGGCCCAGGAATCCCTAAAGAGGTGTTGTCTCATATCTTTGAACCATTTTTTACCACTAAACCAGTGGGAAAAGGTACAGGGATGGGACTGGCAACAGTACGGGGAATTATCGAAAAACATGGCGCAGAACTCTGCGTTGATACCGATGAAAATGGAACCGCGTTTATTACGCGTTGGAAAGAGTCTTCGGTGAGTAATATTGACAGCGTTGAGTCACTAAAACAGGACAATATAATGAAGTATCGCATTCTTCTTGCCGACGACGAACCGCTCCTGCGCAAAGTGGGAACTGCAATGCTCAGACAGCTTGGCCACGAAATTGTCGAAGCGAAAGATGGTCTCGAAGCATTGGAGATTTTAGAGGGCGATAGCACATTTGATCTGCTCATGACCGATATGATCATGCCCGGTGGAATCAGCGGTGAACAGTTGATCAAACAAGCTCATGAATTATATCCTGACCTAAAAGTGATCGTCCTCTCGGGATATACCGACAATCAATTGGCGGAGTTTACGCCCGATGACGACGTTGTGTTTCTCGCTAAGCCATTTAAATTAGACCAATTGCGCGATATTCTTGCCGAGCGATTTCCCACCGCCTAAACTCGTCGCGTTGAACCTCTTCCTTGTACCACAAAATTCCCTCCTCCCACGGATACTACCGGCTCCTGCATCAACTATTTTCTGATGAACTTTTCAGACGGTGGTCTATGTATTTCCGAAAATCAGAAAAATCATTTCTTGTAAAATTGCTCACGCCGGTTGTAGCCACTTCGCGATTCTTTATGGCTAAGGATAAGCCTATTCCTGTTAAGTTGTTGCGATGGGTGTTGCTGATTCCGGTTCTGATTATAGCACTGCTCGTTGCGGTTGATCTCAACATATTCTGGTTGTTTGGCAAAAGTCCTCGCATGGGGCTTATGATGAATCCGAAAGTTAACGAAGCAAGCGAAGTATATTCGTCGGAAGGTGCACTGCTTGGAAAGTTTTTTTATGAAAATCGCGTGGCTGTCACGTTTGATGAACTTCCTCCTGAACTAACAAAAACGTTAATCGCCACCGAAGATGAGCGGTTTTATACTCACCATGGTGTTGATATTCAAGGTCTCGCAGGCGTTCTGTTCGATGCAGCCAAGGGGGATGCGCGCGGAGGATCGACCATTACTCAGCAGCTCGTAAAAAATATGTACAACACTCGCAAAAAGGGTGGACAGGGTCTTGTTGGAAAACTTCCCGGGATGCGTATGATTGTAATCAAACTGCGCGAATGGACCACGGCGATCAAGTTAGAAGTACGGTATTCGAAAAAAGACATTTTGGCTATGTATTTGAATACCGTCGATTTCGGTAGTACTGCGTTCGGGATTTACACCGCATCAAAAACATATTTCGGGATTGAACCGAAAGATCTCACATGGGAACAGTCGGCTCTACTTGTGGGAATGTTAAAAGCCACAACCACCTACTCCCCGATTAAAAATCCTGATAAGTCAGTTAAGCGCCGCAACGTGGTTCTCAAGCAACTGGCCGTTAAAGGAATACTGACACAGGATCAGGTCGACTCTTTAACACAAATTCCTCTTGAACTTGACTACTCTGTTGAAAGTCCTTATAGTGGCTCTGCCAAATATTTTCGACTGGCCATGCTTGAAAGTCTCAAGCCGTGGTTCAAGGAGAATAAACTCGATCCGTATGCCGATGGCTTGAAAATTTACACAACCCTCGATACGGGGATGCAGCGCTATGCAGAAGAGTCTGTGCGCCAGAACATGAAAAATCTCCAACGAGTTTTTGATGAGCATTGGCGCGGCGAAAATCCGTGGGTTGATGAAAATGAGAAAGAAATACCCGGTTTCCTCGAAATGACGATTAGCACCACCGGTTTTTATAAAGATCTTCTGAAAAAACATAAGGGTGATTCGTCTAAAGCGTGGATCGAAGCCAAAGATCCACGTCCTACAACGCTTTTTTCGTGGGCTGATACGGCCGCAATTGATACCATCATGAGTTTTTACGATGAACAGGCATACTACAAACGGTTCCTTCACACGGGAATGGTTTCGCTGGATCCACAGGATGGAGCGATTCGTTCCTATGTGGGTGATATCAACTTCGACTTTTTTAAGTACGATAACGTCAGTCAATCACAACGTCAGCCCGGTTCGACATTTAAACCATTCCTCTACCTTGCTGCCATGGAAAATGGGTGGCGTCCGTGTGATTCTGTGGTGAACCAACCGGTGACCATTCGGTATCGCGAAAAAGGTGAAGAGAAAACCTGGTCGCCCCACAATGCCGACTGGAATACTTCGGGGACCAAGCATACATTGAAAAATGCGATGGCTCTTTCGCTCAATACAATTACGGTGCAAGTTGCGCAGAAAATTGGATTCCGCAAGGTCAATGAATACGCGGAAAAGATGGGAATCACGTCACCACTTGATACATTCCCTTCACTCTGTCTCGGTTCGAGCGATGTCTCTCTTTTGGAGCTAGTCGGGTCGTACTGTCCGTTTGTCAACGGCGGATATCGCGTAGAACCTCACTATGTCACGAAAATAACTGACTCGAAAGGGAAGGTGCTGTTCGAGGCGAAACCGAAAAGACAGAAAATACTCACCGATAAAGGTGTGTTCTACATGCTCCACATGTTCCGCGGTACGCTCACCGAACCGTACGGAACGACGCAGGCGCTTTTCTCTTATGACATTTTCAAAAAAGATATTGAATTCGGCGGAAAAACAGGAACCTCGTCGAATCATTCAGACGGTTGGTTTATCGGATTATCTCCAAAAATGATCGCCGGTTCCTGGGTGGGTGGATCTGAACGAGCTGTTCGATTCCGGTCGAGTTCTCTCGGCGAAGGGTGTAAAACTGCCTTGCCAAATGTGGGACTTTTCTTTGAAAAAGTGGTGAACGATTCCCGCTATAAGAAGGTTCACGCAAAATTTACTCTTCCCGATGTGACAGATGCGGAATGCTATATGTGCCATACCAAGTACATTACTCGCCCTGATTCGATGTTGCTTGATTCAACCTTGGGATTGGTCGATTCGGTTGATGAGTTTGGCAATATCGTTACGCGTGCCGCGGCTCCTGCGGAAGAATCTGTAGAGGAAGAGACCACGGCAACGGAGTTAATTGAAGAACTATTTTAGCGACATCTGTTGCTCATTTTCGATTCGGGTTGGATGTGTAACGCATTCGGCCCGTTTTTTATTGATTTTTCTCCATAAAAATTGTTCTCACGCAAATGCACAATACATAATCAAAATGTGTACTATATTCTAATAAACAATGGAGTGTTTGCGCTGTCGCAGTTCTCATTGTTTGTGATCAAAGGAGTTCTCATGAAAAGCTGTCTTAGAATCATTTTTGCCGTGTTGATTTTAGCAGGCTCCGTCTCGGCGGAGTTGACGTCGCAATTTCGTACGCAAAGCGGGATAAGTTGGCGCGGTTTGGCCCAGATTACTCGCGAGAGTCGCAAGGTAACAGTTCATGAATATTATCTCGAAATCGAAGAAGAGGTTGAACTGGGTGCCTATGCGGGATCATACGGTTCGCCCACAGAGTCACAACAAAGCGGGATAGAACTTTCAGGAACCTTTACTCTTCCAAAGGGGTCTGTTCTCAGCGGGGCAGTTCTGTGGGATGGCGGGAACATTCTCAAGGCAAAACTGAAAACGAAATCTGCCACAGAGAATGAGTACGCCGATTCCGCCGAGAGTGGGTCTGATTGGAAACCGAGCGCCGGTGATCCACTGATGATCGCTTTGAAATCGCGTGACACCGTGGATACGTACGCGTTTAATCTTTTTGCAATTAAGTGGGGCGAACAGCGACGTTTGCGCATTCGCTATCTTCAGCCGGTGGTATATGGAATCGGCGAAAACGGAACCTATATTGACCTTCACGCTGCCTTTGGCTCTTCAGTGGCGTCGCGACCCGCGGAGTTTTCTCTCGAATTGCGCGGAACGAAAACCGTGACCTCAATCAAAGTTCAGAATGGTGCATCGACCATGAGTTATCCCCTTTCTGAAACAGCTTTGGCGGTGATTGTTCCCTATCGCAACGACGTGCGTATACTTCGCCCTGAACTGAATAGCGGTGCGAAAATGTACTCCACGCGAATCGACACAGGAAAATTAGCCGGTGAGTACCTTCACTACTTTTCGTCGGTCCCGGAAGAGCTTCTCAAAAATGCGGGGCTCAAGCGCGAAGTGGTTTTCTTGTGGCGATGGGAAAATGAAAATTCGCTGGTCGAATGGACAAATCAGAACAAGTATTTCACGCAATACGGCTGGAAAGCACTCGATCAGGCGCATCAGATCACCTCGGTTGTATCGCGACTGCTCGATGCTCAGGCGGGGGTTGCACTCTATCACGACCGCACAGAAGGAAGTCGTGACACAGTCTTTTCACTCTGTACCAAAGGATCTGATGACGCGCAATCGCTGGTTAGCTATCTCTCCTATTTGACTCAAAACGATGGTGAAAATATTCTCAGCGATGTGAGTGGTTACGAAGTGCGCAACGAATCCGAAGGCGATTCTCTTTCGGCAGCTCAACTCGATTCTATCTGTCAAGCGGGCTTCAACGATTTCGAAATTGCTGTAACCGCGATTAAAACCATGTTTTCTACAGAGAGCAAAATCGTAAAGCACATTGTTCTGCTCACGGCGGGGAAACGAAAAACCGACAGCAATATCTCCTTTGCCAAGGCGATAAGTGATCTCGATGGCGTTACCATGAGCGGTTATGGGATCGATAGCAAATATCCCGACGGCTACTGGCCCGGAGTGGATATGAAATCGGTGTTGAGCACGCGCAAACTCACTGACGGGGGAGAGATTATTTCCAGCATACGAGTTCCCCGCGGACGTTCGGCAAACTTTTCACTCTACTTGAAATCGACGAAACAGAGCAAAGCCTTTACTGTCGATGGTGTAACAGCCAATGGATATACCAATTACAACACGATTGCCTTTACGGGGCACGCTGATCAGATGTGGAATGACACGGTGGTATGGAAAGCGCAGGATCTTCAGGGAACAGAGATTGGTTCATTCATCCAGGTTCCATTGAGACAGAAAAGTGTGAACGACACGGATCAGATTATGCTGTGGGGTGGATCGGCTTCAAATCCCTATTCGGAACGGATCAAGTCCGGTTCGGTGGGGTACCTCGTGGGATTCGTCGATGAAAGCTATTCACTACTAGCCATGCCCTACGATTCGGTGTCAAAAGAGATTCAGAAACAGATCGAAGCGGGTGGGGACATTGCAAACCTCAGTCGCGACGAAATATTTGGGCCGATAACGTCGCTGGTAGCCAAGAGTATCAAAAAAGGTCCCGGCATTCACGGAATCACGTGTATTTCCGGTGCGGTTCGTTTTGCACTTTCCACGGGTTCAGCCGCGTCGGCGGAACTGCAGATCTACGATCTCAAGGGGCGCATGGTGATGCGGTTTTCTGGGGATCAACTGATCGGCAGAAGTGAACTGCTCTGGGATGGCACCGGATTTGGCGGAGTGCAAATAGGTAAAGGAGTCTATGTCGCTCGGTTCGCGCTGAACGGAACGGTTCAGGCATCGATGAAATTCACGTTGTAAGTACGCGAATCACGCACGTATCTCACACTGACTACTGGCAAAATAATGGGGGAACCATGGAACGACCGGATATTTTTGACTATTCTGACTTTCGGCTCTATCTGAATGACCTTTTTAATTTTCGTTACAGTGAAGATAAAAAGTTCAATAAAGCCTACGTATGCAAGATGCTGGGGCTCGAAAATAGTCGCAGTTATTTTCAGGATATTATCAACGGGAAATATCTTTCGCCGATCAAGGTTCCGCTCATGACCGAAGTGTTTGAACTCAACAAGGGTGAAACCAAGTATTTCCGCATTCTTGTCAACTACAATCAGGCCTTTGATGAACCGGATGAGCGGGAACTCTATTTCGAACAACTCTTGTCGTTGAAACGCGCCAGTGGGCGAGAAGTGGATACATCCCAGTACGAATACTATACGCGATGGTATCACTCGGTGATTCGCGCCACACTGGATATTATTGATGCCACAGAATCTGATATTGCCCTGATCCGCAAACAGTTGATTCCGGAGATCTCTTCGAAACAGGTGGAAGAGTCGCTGGCACTGCTGGCGAAACTGGATCTCATTTTTGTGGACGAACGAGGATTTCTCAAGCCGTCGGATACGATTATTCGCACGCCTCAGTATTGCCGCGATGAAGCGGTGATTCGCTATCAGATGCAGATTCTCGAACAGGCACAGCACGTCTATCCCGCAAAAAGCAAGTCCGGTATGAACAAGCGGACTATCACGAAAATTCTCACCTTTTCCGCCGAGGGCAACAAGCGGGTCGAATCGGCGATCGATCGGTTCAGCAATGAAATTAATACCATCGTTTCCGAGGATGAGGATGAACCGGATCGCATCTATCAGATGTTGATCACCCTTTTCCCCTATACCAAATCGACGGGGAAATTGAGCCCGGCAAAAGGAGCACAGAGATGAAAAAAGTAGTAGAAATGATGCTTCTGGCGTTCGTGATTGTGATGATAGGGTGCAATGCGCCTTCGGTGGCGGGAAAAGTGGATGAAACAGATACGCAACTTCCAGGATTGATCTCGCCTGCGGGAATGCCCGTAGCCGGTGCGAAAGTAAAGCTGTTCAAGAGTCAGGACACCACCGGCACCGTGGTGGATTCTATGGTGACCGATGCCAATGGGAAATACTCTCTTGAAAAAATCCCCGATGGGGTCTACGCGATCTGGGCGGAAACGGACAGCCTCGTCTTTTTCAAAGATGAAATCGTGCTCACCGATTCGACCACCTACCGATCCACGGATACGCTGGAACAGCCGCGAACAATTCTCGTACCGGTCACGGTGGAACCGCAACACTCGCCGCAGATCATTATGGCGCAGATTCTCGGTACCAACGAATATCCGCTAGTGCAACCATCCTCGACGAATCGCTCCTATCTCGTGCTCGATCGCGTGCCCAACGGATCGTTTACGGTGCGACTTGCACCGGCAAATCCGAACAAGCACGAGTACACTCCGCGCAGTTGGCCCATTGCGATCAGCGACAATTCGCCTGACACGGTGGCAGAAGTGTGGCACATGGAGTACACCGGCATTCCTGTGGTGAAAGGTGTCGCCGCTCAGTTCGATACGCTCACCGGCATAGCCTCGGTTTCGTGGGAACCAACGCCCTTTTCGCTCTTTTCTCGCTATGAAATCTATCGCGACCTGATCAGTGCGCCATCGCTTTCGACTCAACCGATCGCTTCTACAAGCGAACCGCTCTACAACGATTCTCTGGTGGCAAACGGAGTTGTGCCGGGAACCTACATCTACCGAATAAAAATTCGCAACAGTGCCGGTGAAGTGGGTGTTCACCACTACGTCGATACGATTACCTATGTCGATCCCGCGGAAGAGTTGAACATTTTAAAATCTACGGCAGTAGGGGTGAACTTTCGCGAACGGGTGAAGATTCCTCTCAACGTGAGCAGTTGGTTTGGGGAAACGCCGCAAGGAACAATTGCGATCAATGGCGGTGCGGCACAACCGTTGAGCTCCTTTGACACAGTGGCCATCTCTATAGATTCTCTTATTGGCGAATCAATTCCCGTGGTGGTAGCAATCAGTGGGGACAATCGCACGGTGGTTGATACCATTTTGCTCAATGTAACACTGGCGTGGAACAAAATAGGAACAGTTCCCACCGCCGGAACCGCTCTTCAGCCACTGCGCGTAGGAGAGTCAATCTACCTTCCCGTGATTGCCGGAAATCGCTACTATCTCTACCGCAGTGATGATTCGTGTCGCCAGTGGAACCTCCTGTCCGACTCGGCGGTGGCAACGAGCCCGCTCTCTGCCGCTTCCAATCCTGTAGCGCAGGATGGGTGGCTCTGGATTGTCGATGGAGTGGGAAATCTCTGCAGTTCTCTCGATGGAACACTCTGGACGGTGAACAGTTCTGCCCCGGTGGACCCGTTCTGGGAGGGGCTTACGGAAACGAAAATCCTTGCGTCGGTGAACGGAACTCTGGAACTGGCAATCGACAATAGCCATGACCGCACGTCCGGTGGAACAGAACTGACCTTTTGGCGATACAATCGCACTGCCGGTGTGTTTGATTCTACGGGGAAACTGCGCGAGTATCTCAATCACTATTGGATCGAATCGGATGAAACGGGAGTATCCCTCTATACCTTTGATGAAAAAAGCTCCCGCCGGGCCATTGATCGCTACACTGTTTCCAACGGCGTAGTTCAGACTGGCACATTGAATCAAAATAGTGAAGATCTCTCTTTTCGTTCGACCTCGTACCGCCACCTTTCTATGACCCGATTCTGTGGCAAACAGCTCTTTGTTGATGGGCGAGGTGCAAACCAGTTCCTCGCCGTGAATATCGGACAACAGTGGAACCCTAATCTTATCGCCAAGGCCCATGCAGTGGGAACTGTTCCCACAACGCTCCCCGTTCAGTTGATCACCATGGGAAATACGCTCTGGATGGTCAATGCGGAAGGGGTATTTGCGGGGCAATGAATGAGTCGGTTGCTTGGTGGGCTGGTTTTACAGAATTACATACCGCTGTGTCGCGGTAAGCTCCTTGTAGCAGTTGTGAACAGATAGAAGAGTGCGAAAAGAGTATGCAGGTATGACACAACAACGATTGCTCATAGGGGGCGGATAAACGAGACTGTGCAAGTATTTGCAATAAAACACAAAAATCGTAGATTCGGCCCTATGTGGCCGACTGAAATCAATGTAATCGGTTGATTTAATCTTTGAAAAGATGCCCACACAGGGGCATATCTACGGAAAATTTGAATTCTTGCACAGTCTCCCTGCCCCCCTCCGGCGTTACCGCCAAATGAGCGTTTATCTCTGATCGTGGTAGACACATTGGTCTACCACTATATCGCATTTTTCATTCTTTTACAATCCGATCAGCCTCCGTCTATAGTGTTTTTACAACCATAACCGCAAGCGATACAGGATCAACTAGCCATCTCTTCGAGGTTGTTATCTTTACGCGTCTGATCAGCCTTTGCGCGTGATACTATCTCATCTATAACTCCGTCAAGAACAGGGATCAGTGGTGCATATTTTGTATTGTCATCAAGGGCAGTATTATTGATATGAGAAAAAATGGCAGTGATGCGTTTTACAATATCTTCGCGAATTGAACTGATGTCGCGATATACCTCTTCATTGGCGAGATTGTATTGTTTCTGCATAAGCAATGTGTCAAATTGGGTCTGCATTTTAGTAATATCTACAATATGCACCCCTGCTTTCGCCTCTTCGATCACCCCGGACATATTTGCCAACGCAGCGAGAGTGTCTTTAATAGCAGAACTTAAGTTCAGCTGGCCCATTTGCTGATATTGTTGACACGAGGCATTGATTACTGATAGTAACTGCTCGGCAGCATCGGCGGCATCTCCGTTGTACATTCTATTGTCCAAAAGTCCTTTTAGGTAGCTGATCAGTGCTTTGAGATAGGCTTTGCGCGATTGGTGTATTGACTCTTTAGCTTTTGTCATGGATGATTTTCGCGTTCTCGAATTGACGATGTGCATCTCCTGTGAAAGTGACAAAAGGGTATCAAAGTGAGGTTTAAGACCTGCTTCAGACCTAAATGTCCCGGCACTTTTAGCCATAAGTTCTCCCATTTCAGGAAGTAGTACGGTAGGTATTTTTGTGTGGTGAAACGTTTTCAAAACGCTCATGGTAACTCCTCTCATGCGAAAGCTATACTGTTCGCAAATATGTTTCTTTAAATGAGTATATTTTACTCGTATAAATATAGTACCGTACTGTTTTTTGCCTGTCAATACCCAGAAATGAAAAAAGATAGAGTCGCTTTGTTAAAAAAGAGTGTGTTGCTGTTCTGCTTGTAACTCATCTGATCGCTAGCAGTTATTTCTGTTTCTCCTGCATTGTTGTCCTCGCAACTCAAGAGATATACTGGTAGTAACTGCACAAGATGATATTCTGTGTTGTACGTGAACTGTTTCAGTAATGTGGTACTGTTTAAGATTTGGTTGAATTGTGCGACTGTTCATTTTTGTGTTTCACGGTTGTGCTATATCAAAACGAGCATTCGTTTTTGTATCTCACGGTTGTAATATGCCCAAACGAGTGTTCATTTTTGTATCTCACTGTTGTAATATGCCAAGACGAGCGCTCATTTTTGTATCTCACGGTTGTACTATGCCAAAATGAATGTTCATTTTTGTGTCTCACTGTTGTACTATGCCATAATGAGTGTTCATTTTTGTATCTCACAGTTGTACTATGCCCAAATGAGCGTTCATTTTTGTATCTCACTGTTGTACTATGCCATAATGAGTGTTCATTTTTGTATTCCATGGTTGTGGTACGTCAAAACGAACGTTCGTTTTTGTATCTCACTGTTGTAATGTGTTTAAACGTGCATTCATTCAAACATTTCATGAAATTATTATGATTGTGGTATGTTATAGATGCGGTGTGAATCAGATGCACACATTTGATTCCTGAGCTTGTCGAAGGATCCGTGGATATCGTCGGTTTGACAAGCTCACTGACCATATTACAAGAGGCATTTGTTTTACACCGGAGCAATAATGTAGTTATTTCATGGTGAGCCGGAGACTCATGGGTGGACATGCCGAGCCGGAGACTCGTCAAGAGAATAAGAGAATATAGTTGACATTCTTCGTCATACATAGTAATCTACCCGCTCAATTAATGAATAACTCATATAGGTTGAGTACAAATGCATCCAATGAAAAAGGCCCTCACAGCGGCACTACTCGCCGCGGCAACACTGTCGGCAGATCAACTGACCATAGGAACATCAAGTAATCAGCTCAATCTGACCCTAAGCGGGGCAGAATCAAAAGTGGGGGTAAAACTCTATGACCTCATGGGAAGAGAACTCTTTAACCAACAGGAGATGACACTTAGTAGTGGTATGCAATCAGTCCCGCTGAACAGTTCACTGGCCCGCGGTATGTATATCATGCAGGTTTCAGTTGATGGAAAGCAATTCAGCAAGAAAATGATTGCTGGAAGTTCGGCGACATTTGAAGTCTCATCAAATTCTCTTGCTCCAAATATTATTCATTCAAGAGCAATAGCTTCAGGTAATAATATTATTGGATATTCTATGGTTGATATAACAGGAGGTTATAGTAATCTCTCTGGGCTTGGAAGATCTATCTCGATAGGAGATCTCAATGGTGATGGCAACGAAGATCTATTTGCCATAAATTTTGGGATTTTGAAAATGGGTTCTTCCGGATCTGTCATTTCTGATTCCACAATGCCGTTTGGTGCAGCATATAATACTGGTTTTGCTGATTACTACAATTCACTTAATTATTCCGATTATGAAAAAAGCTACGCATATAGTGGAAAAATTGTAGATGCCGCTTATCTTGGTAAACATATTGCTGGAGGGGTAACAAGCGATGTAGTTGTCATTGCTGTCGAAAAAACAAGAAAGCCTATATCGGGTGGTGGATTAACGTCCGTGACAACAAATGATCTTATCATTTTGAAGCTATCTAAAAACGGTGTAATTAATGAATACAACTATCTCTATACTGGTAATTATAGTAATAGAAATGTAGGAAATAATAAGATTACTATGTTAAGTGCGTTGGGTGATCTTGATAAAAATGGATATATAGATTTCGCGGCAGTTGATAATAGTGATTTGCGTACAATATATCCTACTGGCACATCCTATCCACCTATTGATTTTGCAGCATACGGTAGAGTTACATTGTACTTTATGGAATCTGCGAGTGTAGTACATAAAACCGTTGAATTGACCGCAGAATCCAAGAACATCAGTTCTGTAAAAGGTTATGGTAACACCAGTCCACTTTATTTGAATCGTCGTTGTACCAATGTAAATGATCTTAATGGAGATAACATTGCAGATCTCATGATTGGACAGGTCGTTTTCTATGGTGACAAGGTTGGTGCATACACTGGCGGGTATAAAGACATGAGTGCACCACTTGCAAATATTTTCCAAAGAGAATTAACAGCCAAATCATCATTTGCGACTAACCTGAGTGAACGTGTTGATGTAAATGGAGATGGTTACATTGAATTTGTAGGGGACACTGTCGGAAGAAGCCCTGGTACAGCATTTAGACAAAAGGTGTATACACTTATTCCTGGAAAAAGGGCAGGCGGGATTATTGAACCGATCTTATTTCCTATGCCTGATTTTTCATCTGCGAATAAAACCTATCCCGATGTAGTTTTTTCTTATCCAATCAATAGTGTTATTAAGCAGACTGCCAAATATGGGTCTGCATGATGTATTTTAAAGCATGAAAAAAACAATGCTAAAATCGGTTTCGTCAGATATTCG
>JFJP01020337.1_pt1 | contig 40777 bp, 33 predicted proteins | sample 431651 | NCBI WGS metagenome assembly JFJP01 (sample SAMN02602958, study PRJNA72255) | Microbial mat metagenome, whole genome shotgun sequencing project. | biome: fresh water; feature: sink hole; material: water; isolation source: purple microbial (photo- and chemosynthetic) mats found in...
GCCGGGCTTGGTCGGGCCGTCCTTGTTCTCTCCGTACCAGTAATAGGTGCCCTCGTGGAACAGGACGCCGCCACCGTGCGCCTGGATGGGCTTGCCGTCGAGGTCGAGCCAGATCTCGCCTGGGCGGAATCCCTCGGCTGGCATCATGGAGGACTGTGGATTCGCTGGGTGCTTGGGCATGGCAGGACTTGGGATGGGTACGGCCTTGATGAGCAGCTTATGCGTTTCCGGAGGCGGACCATGAAATGATGTCCGGTTCTTTGTCGAGGCGAGTGGGGCCAAGGCGGAAGGTGCAGGCTTCGGCACTGAGCGCATCAGATATAGAATCTGTGCACGCTGGCGTCGTTGCATCCATGCGCGATCTTTATCGACGCATGCGCGTCCACCTAGGGACGGGGCCTCCTTTTTTGCGACCATTCTGGAATGCGCATCACGCTCCTCATCCTTGCCTGTTTCACCCTTCTGTTTGCCGCGGACCAGCCCATGACCGATCCTCTCCTCCACGCCAAGGACCGCGTCCTCTTCGAAGGCGACAGCCTGACCGACGGGCTGCGCAACAACTACGGGCGCATGGAGGCGTGGGACCGCACCTGGGCGCATCGCGCCGACGAGTGGCTCTTCGCCCATCGTCCCGACCTCGACCTGGAGAGCCGGAACCTGGCGGTCGGCGGCAGTTCGGCCAAGACCCTGCTGAACCGGGTCGAGTTGGCGGTGGCCTATAAACCGAGCGTCATTCTGCTGACCATCGGCACCAACGATGCGATCATGAAGGTTCCGGTCGAGACCTTCAGCGAGCAGTTCACCGCCTGGTGCGATCGCCTGCGTGCCGCCGGCTGCCGCCGCATCATTCATGTCGGTGGCTTCCCGCCCTGCCCCAACGTCGATGACGAGACGCGGGGCATCCTCGCGCGCTGCGCGCCCTACTGGGCCGCCGCCAAGCAGGTGGTCGAAACACGCGGCGGCCTCGCCATCGATGTCGCACCCTACCTGCTGCCCCGCGTCACCGCCCTCGACCGGCGCTGGAAGCATCACACCGTCTATAGCAGCGGCGTGCATTATAACGCGCTCGGCAACGAATTGATCGCCGGCGCGGTGCTGACCTCGCTGGGCTTGATGGCGGTGCCAGATGTCCACTGACCACGGCTTTATCAGCCGTCGCTCTGCTAGCGGGGCGACGCCCATAATCAGCCTCGGGCTGGGGCGGAGCCCTGCTAGAGTCCTTGAGGGCAGCGACTTTGACCTGCCAAGTCAAAGTCGGCAAAGTCGCTGCCCTTGAGGACTCGGGGGTGCGGGGGCACAGCGCCCATAATCAGCCTCGGGCTGGGGCGGAGCCCCGCTAGAGTATGCGCAATTGCATCTATGGACTGCGCATACCGTATGGGGACCAAGCTGGGTATCACGATATGAGAACCAAACAGACCATCCCTTCGTCACGTCCTTCTTACACGACGTTTCTTCATCGGAGTCCACATGGAATACCGCACTGTCATCGCTGTGATGCTGGCCCTTCTCTTCGCTCTGACGGGGTGTGGGGGTCAAGCTGATGTGCCGCCTGGCCCTGCCCGTGCCCCGGCCGAGTCCCCGTCCACCGTCGTGGCCGAGCCGCGGCCGGTTGCGCCGAAGGTCACGCCTACGATGGGGACACTGTCAGCACCGAGCGACACCGCGGTGGTGCCTTCCGGCGAGTATCTGACCTGGGGCAAAGAGCCGGTCGAACCGGCCAGCAGCACGCGTTCGACCATCTGCCTGAACGGTTTGTGGCAGTTCGTGCCCAATGCCGACCCCGACAAGCTGGTCCAGCCTGAGGGGGGCTGGGGCTGGATGCGCGTGCCAGGATCGTGGCGTAACGCCGGCTGGCCGGGCGCCTTTTATGGCGTGGTGGCGATCGGTAGCGCGCCGAGTTGGAAGGGCTTCACCAAGAACAACCAGGTCAGCGCCGGCTGGTACCAGCGGCCAATCCGCATCCCCGGAGCCTGGGCCGGCAAGCGTGTGGTGCTCGACCTCGCGCGCGTCAGCACCGACGCCACCGTGTTCCTCGACGGCCAGCCGGCCGGCCAGGTGGGCTGGCCGACCGGCCAGGTTGAGCTCAGCACGCTGATCAAGCCGGGCACCGAGCAGAGCCTGCGCGTGCTGGTGCTGTCCACCGCCGGGGTGAAGGAGTTCGCCCAGTTCATGGGCACCGCCACCGAGCAGGTGACCAAGACCAAGGCCGAGACCAACGCCCGTGGTTTGATCGGCGACGTCACGCTGACTGCCCTGACGCAGGGTCCGACGATCAGCGAAGTGTTTGTCAAGCCGACGGTGGTGCCGCGCACGCGCATGGATCTCGAGGTCACCCTCACCGGCGTGCGCAGCGCCGGCCCGGCGACCGTGGTCGCCACCCTGACCGGGCGAGACGGTGCCGTGGTCAAATCCTACGAGGCTACAGTCAGCCTGAGCGCCAGCGACAGCCAGGTGGTGCAGGCCGGATGGGACGTGGATGGCGTGCAGGTGTGGGATCTGGGCAAACCGAACCTCTATCAGGTCGAGGTCGCGGTGCGCGGCGGTGGCGTGCAGGACAGCGCCAGCGAGCGCTTCGGCTTCCGTCAGATCCGCATCGATGGCCGCAAACTCTACCTCAACGGCAGCGAGATCCGCCTGCGCACCGCGCTGCCGGACGGGTCGATGCACACCGAGATCCAGGTGCGCGAGAGCATCGCCCAGGCGCGCGAATTCGGCTACAACTTCTATGAACTGTGGCCGAACTCCATCCAGCGGCGTGGCGAGGAGGACTACCAAGAGGTGGTCTCGCGCATCGCTGATGAAGAGGGCTTTCTGATCAGCGGCATCATGCCGCATATGGCAGACTCGATCAGCGGCGCCGGTTTCGATAGGGCCGCCTATGCAAAGCAACTCGCGGCCTTCAGGCGCATGCGCAACCATCCGGCGGTGATCATGTGGGGCAGCAGCGGCAACTACTTCGGCCACAATACCGACCAGGATCCACGCAATATCGGTCGGCGCGGCTTTGCTGACCGCGACGCAGAGTACCTCAAGCGGGCCAAGCTCGGCAACGAAGGCATCGCGCTGATCAAGGCGATGGACCCGACGCGCCCGACCTTCACCCACCACGGCGGCGATGTCGGCGACGTGCATACCTGCAACAACTACCTCAACCTGATGCCACTGCAGGAGCGCGAGGAATGGCTCAGCCAGTGGTCGCAGGATGGCACCATGCCGTTCTGGCCGGTCGAGTTCGAGACGCCGATGAACCTCAGTCTGAACCGCGACCGCAACAACCACTTCAACAGCGATACCAGCGAACCGTTGATGAGCGAATACTGCGCCAGTTACCAAGGCGAAGAGGCCCATCGCAGCGAGCGCGCCGAGTACCGCAAAGCGATGGCTGCGGGCTACGAGGGCAAGGGCCGCTGGCGCTTCCGTTCAGTCAATATGGACAGTGAACCGGCATTCCAGGCGCTGCAGGTCGAGAATCAGCGTGCGATCTGGCGCAGTTGGCGAGCCCTGGGATCGACCACCCTGCCGCTGCCGTGGAATAACGCCATGTCGTGGCGCAACGGTGAACGCAGCGAAGTTCCCGCCCCGGCCTTCGTCCCCGGCCAGCGTGGCCCGTGGCAGTCGGTCATTCGCAAACAGGAGCGGATCGCACAACCTGCCTGGGCCGCCCTGGCCCAGAGCTCGCCTGACGGGGCCGGTGGTCCGACCCTGGCCTACATCGCCAACGCCCCTGGCGCCGACCCGGTCGATCTGGTGGCCAAGGACCATCATGCCGTCGCTGGAGCCGAGGTGCGCAAGACCGCGCTGCTGATCAACGACGAACGCGAGGCCAAGGAGTGGACCGCGACCTGGCGCGTGCAGAGCGAGGGCAAGACCATCGCCGAAGGCAGCCGGAAGGGCCGGCTCGCGCCTGCCGAGCAGACCTCTGTGCCGATCACCTTCACCACCCCCGCCGTCACCGTCCGCAGCGAGGTCGCCATCGTCCTCGATGCGACGATCGGCGGCCGCGTCCACCGCGACGCCTTCGCCGTGCAGGTCTATCCAGCCGCGCCGCGCGCTAGCGGCACACTGCTGGCCCTCGATCCGGCCGGCGCCACGACCCGTGCCCTGCAGGAGCTCGGCTTCACCGTCACGGCCTGGGACGGCAAGCCTGCCGCCGGTCGCGTGGTGGTGGTCGGCCGTCACGCCCTGGCCAAGCCCGAGGCGCGCGCCCGCGACCTGGCTGCACATGTCGCCGCCGGCGGCCGTCTGATCGTGATGACGCAGGAGCGCAACTGGTACGAGCAGGATCAGGGCCTGCGCACCTCGGCCTGGTCGTCGCGCATCGTCTTTCCGGTGTCGAGCATGGCCGCTCACCCGGTGCTCGCCGGCCTGCAGGACGCGGACCTGCGCGATTGGAACGGCGCTGGTTCGGGCGTCCCGGCCAAGCCTGTTCCGCTCTACGAGAAAGAATCCCACGGCTATCCGCGCCACGGCTGGAAGTGGGGCAACAGCGGCACGGTCGCCGGCCTAGCCATCGAGAAGCCGCATCACGGCGCCTGGCGTCCGCTGTTGCAGTGCGAGTTCGACCTGGCCTTCAGCCCACTCATGGAACTGCCCAGCGGTCCGGGCCTGGTGCTGTGGTGCACCCTCGATCTCGAAGAGCGCAGCCGGCCCGACCCTGTCGCGTCCCTCATCCTGCGTCGGTTGGTCGAGCATGCCGCCGCTTACACCGGTGAGACGCCGCGTCGTGAGGCGGCGGTCCTCGGTGATGCCACGGTCGTCGCCAGCCTCGGCCTGATCGGCGCGCCGGCAAAGACCCTGCCTACCGATCTGCGCCCGATCGTCCTGGCCAGCGATGCGGCGGTCAGTGATGCCGACCTGGGCGCCTGGCTCGACCGCGGTGGCAGGGCGCTGGTCCTGGTCGATGCTACGCGTACTCGGCTGGGCTTCACCACAGGCCTGGCCGAGAAGCATCTCGGCAGCCTAGCCGTGCCGGGCTGGCCCGAGGCGCGTGGTTTGGCGGCCAGCGACCTGCGGCTGCGCAACGAGGCGACCGTGTCGGTGCTGCAAAGCGCTCCGCAGGGCGGCGAACTCGGGGCCAACGGTCTGCTCGGCCGTCTGGCGGTCGGTCAGGGCGTGGCCATCCTCACGACCATTGATCCGGGTAGCCTGCCAGCAGCCGAGAAGCCGTGGTTCCACTACAGCCAATGGCGTTGGACGCGGGCCCTGGCCCAGCTTGCTGGCAACGTCGGCATCGCCGCGCGCGGCGATGGCAAGGCCCTGCTCAGCGATCTCGGTCGGGATGCCCCGCGTCGGCTGGCCGGGTCGTGGCTGATGCAGGTCGAGCGCCCGCTGGCCCCGGCTGACAAGCCGTGGCAGGACACTCCGCGCTTCGATGCCGGACTCGCCACGGCCGATACCGCCAACTGGTTCCCCATCCCGGTGCCCGGCGCCTGGGAGAGCAGCGTCAGCCAGTTCGACGGGGCGATCTGGGTGCGCAAGCACGTCGAGATCCCGGCCGACTGGGCGGGCCAGAAACTGGTCCTCGATCTCGGCCCGATCGATGATCACGACCAGGTGTGGTTCCAGGGCGTGAAGATCGGTGGTATGGGCAAGGAAAACCCAGATTCCTGGCAGACCGCGCGCAGCTATGGCGTGAAGCCGGAATTGGTGAAGGCCGGGCCGGCAGTGATCGCGATCCGCGTCTTCGACTGGTTCGGCGGCGGCGGATTCAGCGCCAAGACGGCGGCCGAGATGCGCCTGCGCCGTTCCGACAAGCAGGGGACGCCGATCGTCCTGGGCGGCGCGTGGCAGGCGCGCATCGAACGCGCCGTGCCGCCGGCCAAGTCGCCCGGCGAACTCGTCGACAGCGGCATCGATGCGGCCGCCGCAACCTGGCATGAACCGGCCACCGACGATCGGAACTGGCAGGCGATCGTACTACCGCGTCTTTTCGAGGATGCTTTCGCCGACATCGACGGCTCGGTATGGCTGCGCCGCACCATCGCCGTGCCGCAGCATTGGCTTGGTCGCGATCTTGAACTCAGCCTGGGCAGGATCGGTAACGATGACGTGGCCTATGTCGGTGGCGTCGAGGTCGGCCGCAGCAGCGGCGCTGGCAACCGCGTCTATCCTGTGCCCGCCGCGCTGGTGAAGTCCGCCACGCTGGCGATCGCGGTGCGTGTGTTCAACCGCCAGGGTCCGGGCGGCTTCCTCGGCTGGAACGACGACCTCGGACTGGCCCTGCCCGGCGACATCGCCGGCGCGGCCTGGTACGAGCACGGCTACCGCACCGACTTCTCGACCGGCGACGACCCGTTCCGCTACTACCGTTGGTGAGCGGAGCGGTTGCGCAAATCGCCAGCCTGTGAGCGCGATCCCATATGGGAAACGCCACCTGGGCCAGAGGATGACACGTCTACGCAAGGAGCCTCTATGCATCGTCTGCTCATCAGCCTCTCCCTCGCCGGCCTCTGCGCCGCCGCTGACCCCGCACCCGCCGTCAAGAATCTGGCTGTGAACGGGGACTTCACCGCCGGCTGGACCAACTGGAGCCCCAACGAGAACGACAAGAAGTCGGCCGTGGTCAGCCTGCAGAGCGAGGACGGCAACACCTTCCTGCGCCTGACCAAGCCGACCCAGGTGCTGCCGGCCAAGCGCATCGCCATCGACCCGACGTGGAAGAAGCTGCACGTCAGCTGCCGTATGCGCCTCTCCGGCTTTACCCCCAACAAAGACCTCAGCTACGGCAATGCGCGGCTGGCCAACAGTTTTGTCCTGCCTGGAGACAAACGTGCCTATCTCGGCATCGTCCTGCTCGACGCCGACACCGACGCGACCAAGGATGCCGGCTGGACGAACCTGAGCGTCGTGGCCGAGATCCCGGCCGGCGCGCTCGAGTTCGAGGTCGCCTGCGGCAACTTCGGCAAAGCCGGCGAGACCGACTATGACGACATCGTGGTGACCGCCGAATAACCAGCGGCTGGCGCATGATCCACGAGGTATTCTGACTGTGGCCCGGCCGGGGTGCGGGAGCAAATCCCCTGCAGCAACAGCCAGCTAGCGGGGCGACGCCCATAATCAGCCTCGGGCTGGGGTGGAGCCCCGCTAGAGTCCTTGAGGGCAGCGACTGGTGCGGGGGCGCAGCCCCTGCAGCAACAGCCAGCTAGCGGGGCGACGCCCATAATCAGCCTCGGGCTGGGGTGGAGCCCCGCTAGGTCAACCTCGCACGCTCAAGGACCCGAGCGTGGGACTGGACCGCCGGCCGGCAGCCCCAGCATCCCCCCACCATGGCGATGCTGACCTATGAAGGCAACCAGATCGAACTGAGCGGCGAGTGCTTCCTCGGCCGGCAGCGCGAATGCGGCGTGGTGATCCGCGACTCTGCGGCCAGTCGCAAACATGCCCGCGTCTTCCAGGCCGAGGGCTGCTGGTGGGTCGAGGACCTCGGCAGCGCCAATGGCACCCGCCACAACGGCTCCGAGGTCAAGACACGGCTTGGTCTGCGCAACGGCGATGCCATCCGCATCGGCGAGGCCGAGGTCGTGTTCCACTGCTCCGAACGCGAGAGTGCACCCGAGCGGAAGCCTGACGTCGTCCGGCTCGATCCGCAGTCGCTGGAGGGGCGCGAGATCAACGGCTACCGGGTCGGCAAGCTGCTCGGCCGCAGCGGCATGGGCTTCCTCTACCAGGCGACCCAGAGCAGCCTGCAGCGCGAAGTCGCCTTCAAGGTGTTCTCGCGCAAGATCATCGAGCAGGATCCGACCTTCGCCGAGCGCCTTCGCGAGCTGGCTTCGCGTAGCGGCAACCTGCGCCACGACGGCTTTGTCCAGTTGCACGAGAACGGCATCGAAGATGGCCTGCCGTGGTATTCCATGGAGCTGGTCCAGGGCGACACCCTGGCGCACCTGGTGGAGCGCGAAGGCCGCTTCCAGCCCGAACTGGCCCTGCTGGTCTGCGAACGCGTCGCGCTGGCCATGGCCGAGGCGCACAAGGCCGGCATCATCCACCGCGACCTCGCCCCGCGTACCATCATGCTGACCGCCACCGGCCAGGTGAAGATCCTCGATCTCGGCATCGCGTCCGTCCTCGGCCGGGGCCGTGACCATCAGCGGCCCGAGGCGGCCTGGCATTGCGCACCCGAGGTCGCCACCAAGGCCGAGCCCGCCCCGGCCGACGACACCTACGCCCTGGGTTGCGTGATGCACCACCTGCTCACCGGAGCACCGCCCTTCACCGGGGTGACGGCAGAGGCGGTGTTCAAGGCCCACGCCCAGGAGATGATCCCGATCCTGCGCAAGACCGTGCCCGGCCTGCCGGCCGCCGTCGAGGAGTTGCACCAGTCGCTGCTCAACAAGAACAGCGACTGGCGTCTGGCCGACATGGCCGACGTGGCAAAGACCCTGCGCCAGTTGCGCGAATGTCTGGGTCAGGCTGTCGCTGCGGCCCAGGGCCAGGCGGCGCGCATGGTCGAGCGGGCTGCCGCGTCGCAACGGCGCACTGAACGCTCGATGCTGGGCAAGTTCATCATCATGGCCCTCATCGGTCTTCTCGTCCTGGTCGGGGCGCTGGTCCTGCCGGGGCAGCTGCGGCGGGGGACTCCGGATCCGGTTCCGCCCCCGATCGCCACCCCGGCCAACCCGTCGCTGCCGGCCTTCCAGGCTGCCACGCCGACCGTGACGGCACGACCGGCAGCCACCGTGGACGCCAATCTCGAACGCGTACGTGGCCTGCGTGCGCGGTTCGCGGCCAAGGCGGCGAGCTGGCCGGTCCTCGAACAGGAGGCCGCTGATCTGACCGCCTCGGTTCCGGCCACCTCGGCGGCGGCGGGCGAACTGCGCCTGCTGCGCACCCAGATCGCCGACGATGCCGAAGCCTGGTACCGCGCCGAGCTCGCGAAGCTGCCGGCGGTGGCCAGCGGTTCGAGCGGCATGCGGTTGACCGCGCTGGCCCGGCTGCGCGACGAGGCCGCTGCCGCCGAGCGCATCGATGCCGAGGTGCGCTATCAGGAGGAGCTCGCCGTCCTGGTGCAGCGTCTCAACGAGGTCCGCCGGCAGTCACGCCGCGCGCTTGAAGCCGGCCGGCCGGGCGACTTGCCGGGCCTGGCCGCCGCCCTGGCCCCGTCCTTCAACGGGACCCCGGTGGCCGGCCTGCAGCGTCAGTTCGCGATCCTGTGCACCGAGGCCGCGACCTTGGCGACGGGTTGGAAGGGCGACTGGCGGCTGGTCTCCAGCGGCTTCGAACGGGCGCGCGGCGAACGCGCGCTCGCCGCCGCTGCCGCCCTGCTGATCACCGGCGAACACGTCCGCGCCCGGCGCATCCTGCTGGCCGACCCGCAGCTGGGCCAAGGCGCCCTGCTCAGCCGGCGCGAGGCCCTGATGGGCGGTCTCGCCGCCGTCCTCGCCTTCGACGATCCGACTGATCTCCAGTACCTCGACATCGCCTCGGGCGAACCCGCGCTGTCCGGGGGGGCGCTGTCCGGCAAGGCTGGCGATGCTGCCGCGCTGGTGTGCACCATCCCGATCGGCGGAGCTGATTGGCAGGCCGACGCCCTGTTCACCGTCGCGGGCGCGGATGGGGAGATCGTCCTGACCTGCGTCGCCCAGGGGCAGTCCTCGTTCATGCTCCGGTTGGCCGAAGGCCAGGCGGTGCTCAACGTCGCGAAGGTCGAACGAGCCTCACCGACCACGATCACCGGTCAGCGCCGCGTACGTCTGTCCTGCCGTGGCGGCGAACTGCGCGTGCTGCTCGACGGCCGGGCCCTAGCGACCTACGACAAGACTCCGGTGCCGGCTGGTTCCAGCCTGCGCCTGGAACTGGCCGGCTCGGACTGGCGCCTGGAAGAGCTTCAGGTCGTCGGCGGACGCTGAGTGGGCCACCCGCCCTGGCTGGTCCACCTCGACTCCTGTCCCAGCACCAACACCTGGGCCTTGCAGCATCTTGATGATCTGCGGCATGGATCGGCGGTGTTCACCCGTCGGCAGAGCGCCGGTCGTGGGCGGGAAGGACGGTCCTGGCTGGCTCCGGCCGGTACGCTTACCGCGAGCCTCGTCCTCGACGCGCCCATCACGCTGCAGCGTCCGCTCGCCCTGGCTGCCGGCCTCGCCTGCATCCACGCGCTGAGCGACCTGGCCCCGGCGCTCGCTGACGGCCTGGCCATCAAATGGCCGAATGATGTGCTGCTGCACGATCGCAAGCTCGCCGGCATCCTGTGTGAAGGTTCCGGACAGCGCATGGTGGTCGGCATCGGCCTGAACCTGGCGGCCGAACTTCCGGCCGACCTGCCGGCGACCAGCGTGCACCTCCACGCCCCGCCGCCCGACGATCTCGTGCTGCTCGATCGCCTGCGTGGGTATCTGCTGGAGGCGGCGGGCCTCTGCGCGCTGCGCGGATTGGAACCGCTGCTGCCGCAGTTGCGGGCCCGGGATGCGCTGCTTGGGCGCAGCCTGACCATCGCGACCAGGACCGGACAGCTGGAGGGTCAGGGAGGGGGCATCGACGAGCAGGGGCATCTGCTGCTGATCGTCCCGGCCGGCGGCATCGCCAGCGTCGAGGCGGGTCACATCGTCGCCTGGTGAAGCGCGGGGCGTCCGAGTCCGGGTTGCCCGGGCTTGAATGGGTCGTTACGAACCCATAGTAAACGCATGCCCGCCGTCCTCACGCCGCCACCGTCGATCGCAGCGCGACCGCAGAGTGCGCTGCAGAATCCGCCCATGGCTGTGCGCACGCACTTCTCGCCCATGGAGGGGGCCCACGCTCCGGCGGCCTGGAGCGAGGCGCTGCAGACCTGTGAGGCGCAGCGCGTCCTGCTGGCCGATCGTGACACCCTGGCCGGGCTGCCGGCCGCCATCGCGGCGTGGGGACGTGAACGCATCGCGGTCGGCGCCACCGTGCGCTGGCGACCGGCCTGTGGTGACGCCTCCGACCTCATGCTGATGGCCCCGACCGCCCACGCCTACGCCCGGCTCTGCCGCCTGCTGTCGTGGCAGGCCGAGGAGCCAGGCGCCTGGTCGGTCTGGCAGGAGGGGCGGGGCCGCGCTGCGCCCGACCTGGACGGGATCATCGCACTGGTCAGCGATCAGGCGCCGATCGCGAGCCTGCGCTCGGCCGGGGCGGAAGCCTGGTGGCGGTGCGGCCTGCAGCCGGACCTGTCTGCGGTCGGACTGCCAGCGGCGGCGCTCCCCGTGTTCACCCATCTGGGCGCGGCCGACCGGGCTGGCGATGCCGTGCGCCAGGCCGTCGCCCGCCGCGAAGGCCGCTGCATCGCCGCTGGCGCGGCGCTCAGCGATCTCACCGCCATGCGCATGGCCTACCGCAACCATGGATTTCTGCTCGACGCCGGGCGCGAACTGCTCGGCCGCTGCACCTATGTCCCGGGCGGCGTCTGGCACATGCCGCCGTCGCACCACGCTGATGCGGATGCTGAACTGCGCCGCCGTGCCGAGGCTGGCGTACGCCGCCGCTTCGTTGAGGTGACGGACGGGATCCGTGCCCGCCTCGATCACGAACTGACGGTGATCGCGGCCAAGGGCTTTTCCGGATACATCCTCACCGTCGCCGACCTCGCCGCCGGCCGGCGCACCTGTGGGCGCGGCAGCGGCGCCTCGTCGCTGGTCGTCTATTGCCTTGGCATCACCAATGTCGATCCGATCCGCTACCGCCTCATGTTCGAACGGTTCCTGAATCCGGCGCGCAGTGATCCGCCGGATCTCGATGTGGATTTCCCCTGGGACGAGCGGGACGCCGTGCTGGCGGCGGCCATCGCCCGCTACGGGCACGGCCATGTCGCCATGGTGGCGAACCATAACCACCTGCGGCGCTGGAGCGCCCTGCGTATCGTCGCCCGGGCCTATGGCCGCAGCGACAGCGAGACCACCGCCGTGCAGAACCAGGTGCGGGCGCATGAACGCTACGGCGCGCCGCTGCGTCTGGCCGAGCCCTGGCCTGGCATCCTCGTCCAGGCCGGACATCTCGTCGGCGTCCCGCATCATGCCGGGCTCCACTGTGGCGGGGTCGTGATCACGCCGGAACCGCTGCGCGATCTGGTGCCCATCCATCCTGCCGCCAAGCGGATCGCGATGGAACAGGCCATGGAGGATGAATCGCCGCCAAGCTGCATCCCCGTCCCGGCGATCTGCTGGGAGAAGGACGGCGCCGAGGCGATGGGCCTGGTGAAGATCGACCTGCTCGGCAACCGCGCGCTGGCGGTGGTGCGCGATGCCCTGGCCGATCTGGCCGAGGACGGGATCACCATCGACGAGGCACGCTGGCGTCCCGCAGAGGACCTGCTGACCCGGCAGGTGGTGGCCTGCGGTGACACCCTCGGCTGCTTCTACATCGAGAGCCCGGCGATGCGGCAACTGCAGGCGAAGGCCGGCAGCGGCGACTTCGACCGCCTGGTGATCCATTCCTCGATCATCCGGCCGGCCGCCAACCGCTGGATCAACGAGTACCTCTCCCGCTTGCACCACCACCGCACCACCGGCGAGCACAAGGACGAGTGGTACCCGCACCCGGCCCTGCGCGGCCTGCTGTCGGAAAGCTACGGCATCCTGTCCTATCAAGAGGACGTGATGCTTGCCGCCATCCAGATCGCCGGCTTCGACGACCGGCAGGCGAACGGGCTGCGCAAGGCGCTCGGCCTGTGGGACACCCAGCAGCGGCTGACCTGCTTCGCCGACGAGTTCCGGCGCGGCGCCGAGGCGCGTGGCGCCAGCAGCGCGGCCATCGACACGGTGTGGGGCATGATCTCGTCCTTCGCCGGCTACTCCTTCTGCAAGGCGCACAGCGCCAGCTACGCCATGGTCAGCTTCCAGTGCGCCTACCTCAAGGCGCACCATCCGGCCCATTTCCTGGCCCGGGTGGTAGCGAACGAGGGCGGATTCTACCAGCCGGCGGCCTACCTGGAGGAGGCTCGTCGCCAGGGCATCGCGATCCTCGGCCCATGCGTCGTCGCGAGCGGCTGGGTGACCAGTCGGCAGGCCGCGGACGCCATTCGCGTCGGACTGCATCTGGTGCCCGGCCTCGCGTCCTCGACCGGCGGACGCCTCGTGGCTGAACGGGCCCGTCGCCCCTTCAGCGGGGTGGCTGACCTCCGCCGGAGGACCGGCCTGAGCGCCGGTCAGCTCGACACCTTGGCACGGGCCGGCGCCCTTGATGCGCTCCACCCTGCCTGCCACCGCGATCAGATCATCTGGATGGCCACCAGCGTCGGCCTGCAGCCACTGGTCCGCCACGAGGAGGACGACGATGGGGCGCAGCGCATCTTCCCGCTTGTGCCCTGTGCCGATCCGCGTCCGGCTGGATTGCCCGCCCGTTCCGCCCGGGCCATCGCCTGGGAGGTGTTCCGTACCCTCGGCTTCCTGCCCGCCGGACACCCGATCCGCTTCTGTGATCGTGGCCGCGATCGCCTGCGCTGCCGCGACCTGGCCCCGCACATGGCCCGGACGCGCATCCGACTGGTGGCCTGGCCGATCACCAGGAAGCAGGTGGAGACGCATCCCAAGCCGAAGCCTGGCGCGATTTCTGGCCCGCCCGAACCCATGGCCTTCGTCACCCTGGAAGATGAGACCGGCCTGGTCGAGACCGTCTGGTTTCCCGACGCCTACCGCAGTTTCGGACCGCTACTGGACCAGGGCCTGCCGTTGCGCCTGCACGGCATCGTCGAGATCAGCCACGGCGCAGTGGCGGTGACGGTGCAGGCGGCCGAGGTGGTCGATCCGGCGCCCTGAGCCGGCTGGTGCCTAATCAGCGAAAACCAGGATCCTAACTACCTTCGGCCACGTCCTCGCCGCCGCGGAAATACTGCCAGAACGAGGTGCGGCGGCGGATCACCTTGCCGCGTGCGTCCTCGAGGTCGGCGAGTTGTTCCAGCACTTCACGGTGGGTCTGCGGCCGAGCCGACGGGTCGGTGGCGAGCATGCGCATGGCAAGGTCGGACAAGCCCTTGTCGGCCTCGGGCGCTACCTGCTGCGGGTGCGGCGGCAGTTCGCGCAGGCGCTTGACCATCAGTTGGATCGGATCGGGATCACTGAACGGCGGCTGGCCGGTCAGGGCGTGGTAGAGGGTCGCGCCGAGCGAGTAGATGTCGCTGCGTTGGCTGGCCCGCGCCACGCCGCCCTCGACCAGTTCCGGCGCGATGTAGGTCGGCGTGCCGATGACCGTGCCCTTGCTGACCAGCTGGCTGTGCAGGCCGCTCTGGCCGGTGCCGGGGACGCCGGCCAGGCCGAAGTCGGCGACCCGCACCCGGCCGCCCTTGTCGAGCAGCAGGTTGTCCGGCTTGATGTCGCAGTGGATGACGCCCGAGGTCTCATAGGCGTAGGCCAGCCCCTCGGCGCACTGCGCGAACAGCGGCAGGCAGGTGGCGGCGTCGAGGCGGGTGCGCGTCTTGATCAGCCGGGTCAACGACTGGCCGTCGATGTATTCCATCACCAGGTAGGGGAAGGCGCCCTGGTCATCGAAGTCGAAGATGCGCATGATCGCCGGATGGCCGAGCCGGGCGAGGGTGTGCGCCTCGTTGGCGGTCAGCATCAGGGCGTGGGGGGCGCCTTCGGCCCCGGGCAGCAGCACCTTGACCACGACATCGATCTTCAGCGTGGTGTGCCAGGCGAGGAAGATCAGTGAACTGGCGCCGCGCGCGAATTCGGTGACCAGACGGCAGCGGCCGAGCGTGGCGCCGACCGCCGGGGGGACGGGCCGGCTACCCGACCCCTCGGCACCCCGGGCGAAGCGGGGTGGCAGCTTGATCCCGGCATCGGTCAGGACGCGGGCGATCGACTGCAGGACGAAGGCGGTGTCCTGGTGGATGTTGCGCGCCGGCCGCGAGGCGCCCTGGACAAGGGCGAACTCGGCGTTTTCCAGCATGATTGAACGGGTCAGGGCGGCGGTGCCGGTGTGCTCGCCGAACTGGGCGAAGCGCAGGCGGCCGCCATCGACGTGCACCTCGGCCAGGGCCTGGCCGCTGGTGATGCGCAGCATGCCGCTGAGTCCGAGATCGCGGCAGGACTCGAAGACCTCCAAAAGTCCCGGCCGGGCGACCGTCCCCTGGAAGGACTGGGCGCGGATCATCGGCTGGGGCAGATCAGGCTGGGAGGCTGGCACGGCGGGGACTATGGCGTGGGATGGCCGGACGGGAAGTGCGCTCTGGCGCGACAGGGGGGCAGGCTAGGCTGGGCCCCCCATGCGCTTCAGGGATGCCGAACACGTCGACCTCGGGTCGTTCTACGCCCGCCGCCCCGGTCTCGGGCGGATCTACCGTCTGGCCGGCTATGCCGCCTGCGTCGGCGTCCTGTGGTGGGCGCACGACGTCCAGCGCATCGGCGTCCTGCTGGTGATCCTGCTGATCGCCTGGCTGATGGCGTGGAAACGTGAGGTCGGGGCCCTGTTCCGCGCCCCGTTGGTTGCCGCCATCGCGATGTGCGCGGTGCTGATCACCGCCGACCGCCTCGGCCACCCGCTGCAGACGGCCAGTCGCCAGGTCGAGTTTCATTTCCACGGTGACGGTGCCATGCCCCCGCCCATGATGGAGAATATCAAGTGATCGCTCGCTGGGGTATCGCACCGTTGCTCGTCTCCTGGGCCATCCTCGCCTGGGGCGCCTGGCTGCTGCCGGGCGGCTGGATCCAGGACATCGGCATCGCCGTGGCCATCGCCGCCGGCCTCTTCGTCCTGTGGTTCTTCCGCAGCCCGAAGCGCATTCCGCCCCCCGGTCCGCACCGCCTGGTTGCGCCTGCCGATGGCACGGTGTGGGACATCGATGAACTGCCCGAGCCCCTGGTCATCGGCGGCCAAGCGCGGCGCATCGGCATCTTCCTGAGTGTGTTCAACGTGCACGTGAACCGCGCGCCCTGCGCCGGCACGGTGACCTACGCCAACTACCGCCCGGGACGCTTTCTCGATGTGCGCCACCCCGACTGCTCGGAACTCAACGAGGCCAACACCCTGGGCATCGCCTGCGATCCCGAGGTCGGCACGGACATCCGCATCGTCGTGCGCCAGCTCGCCGGGCTGATCGCCCGCCGCATCATCTGCACGCACGGGGTCGGCGACCGCCTCGCACGCGGCGAGCTCTACGGCATGATCCGCTTCGGCAGTCGCACCGAACTGTACGTGCCGCTCGACCGGCCGCACAAGGTGCTGGTCAAGCGCGGCGACAAGGTCAAGGGTGGTGAGACTGTGCTGGTCGAGTTCGAATCGGTCGCGCCGTGAACCAGAAACTCCACCAGCGCCTGAAGCGGCTCAAGACCCTGCCGGTCTTCCCCACCCTGCTGACCGCCGGGAACCTGGCGAGCGGAATCACCGCGGTGCTGTGTGCCGCCACCTGGGTGCCGGGCAGCCCGGACCAAGCCTGGATGCTGTTCATCGGCGCAAGCATGGTCTTCATCGCCATGATCTTCGACATGTTCGATGGCAAGGTCGCGCGCATGACGCGCACCGCCGGCCCCTTCGGGGCGGAACTCGACAGCCTGGCCGATGTGGTGTCCTTCGGCGTCGCTCCGGCCATCCTGGTGCATCGCTTGGTGCTCGGCCAGCCTGGTGTCTTCGCCTATGGCGAGCGCCTGCTGTGGTTCATCACCGTGTTCTATGCCGTCATGGCGGCGATCCGTCTTGCGCGCTACAACGTCGAGCACAGCGACGAGGCGACGCCGTGGTTTCGTGGCCTGCCTTCGCCGGGCGCCGCCGCCCTGGTGTGCGGCTGGGTGATGTTCCACCAGTGGGCCGTCCTCAAGCCGGGCGAGGGCCTGGAGCCCTGGCTGACCGCCAACCATCTGATCAGCCAGACACCGTGGACCGGCTTGGGCAGCATGGATCCCTTCCGCTGGACCCTGGTCGCGGTCACCGTGCTGGCCGCCCTGCTGATGGTCTCGACGGTGCGCTATCCCCATGCCGGCAACACCTTGTTCGGGCGGGTCAGCTTCCGCTCGATGATCGTCATGATCGCGGTGATCGCCGCCTTGGTCGTGGTGCCGATCCCCTATGTGCTGTTCTTCGGCACCACCGGCTACGTCGCCTGGGGCCTGTTCCGGGGTGCCTATGAACTGTGGCGCAACTGGCGCCAGGGCCGCGACCCGCTCACCGACGAGGATGAGGCCGAAGCCGACGATCTGGGCGAGGGTGATGCCCGGCAGGACGACGTCGGCCCGGCCCCCGGCCGCTGATCATGCATCTCGATCCGGGCGATGGCCACCCGCACGCGCCTGGCGCGCTCGAGGATCTGGCGTCTCGTCTGGGAGTCCCGGAAGCGGAACTGCAGTCGTGGTGCGATGAGGGCTGTCCACGCCTGGCTGATGGTCGCTTCGATCCCTTCGCCGTCACCAACTGGCTGAGCTGGGGCCGGCTCGATCGTTGTCCGGTCCTGGCGCGGCGCTGGCGTTCGTGGCTGCGCTGGTTCACCACTCCGGCCCGGCCCTGCCGGCTGCTGGTGCATCGTGCGCAGACCTGCTGGCTGCCGGAGGCGCGGCGCCTGCGCTGGCAGGTCCCCGAACCCTCGGACTGTCCCGGTCAGCAGGTGCTGGCGCGGGCCTGGGAGGAGGGTGAGCCCATGGACGGCGGCAGACTGCTTGAGCGGGGGCCCGCGCGTGAACACACTTGGCGGGCCGAGGACGAGATCGCCCTGACCCCGGTTGAACAAACCGTGCAGCATCGCCAGCGTGATGAAGATCTCATGAAGACGCTGGCTTCGGCGTTCACCTACGCCTATCGCCGGCATCGTCCTGATGATGTGCTGGGCTGGACCGGCACCTGCCTGGACCTGGCCCGGCAATGCGGCCTGGCGGTCGCGGCGCGTGGTCAGACCTGGCGTCTGGTCAGCGGCGTGGTCGCGCATCGCGGCCTCGCCAACGCTCACTTCTGGGTCGAATATGACGCGGGAAATGACGGTTGGATCCAGCTGGATCCGACCATCCCGGCGGTGGCGCGCATGCTCGGCGGCGACTGGCTGGCGAGCGTCCCGTGGTCGGTCGGGCGTCACGATGCGCGGCGCATCCGGGTCGCTTCGGCCGAGGCACCGACCGGCCCCGATCTCGGCGGCTGTGGCGGGGAACTCGATGCCGAAGGCTGTGGAGCCTTGTACTGCACCGACTGGGCGGTGGGGGCCTGCGGCTGGAGCGTTGCCGCCGCCTGAGTGCACGGCACGATCCCCGCCCATGCTGCGACTCGCCCTGCTGCTGTCCGTCCTCCTGCTCTCCGCCTGCGGCGATTCGCTGTCGCGTGGCATCGTCATCACCGGTGATGGCAAGGTGGGCAGCAACAACGCCCGCAACCAGCGCGAGAACGCCCAGGACACCCTGCGTATCGCCATCGAGGAGGATCTCGGCACCGGTTGGACTGTGCGCGTCGCGATCGATGAACCTCCGGTCTATGTCGAGGAGCGCGGCAACGAGGATGGCGTGTGGCGCTGGGAGAAGCTGACCGCGCGGGTCGAGATCGTACCGCCGGTCGGCAAGCAGTTGGACGAGGCCAAGCTGGCCGAACTCGACCGGGGCAGCCGCGACTACCTGCTGAAGAAGGTGGTGAAGAAGGACCCGGCCCGTCTGGCGCTGGCCGTTCAGGCCGGGGTGGCAGCCGCCGTTCCTGCGGCGACCATGGCCAAGACCGAAGGCGGCGCCCGTTCCTACACCATCCAGTCCGGCGACACCCTGGCTGACATCAGCACCGCCTTCTACGGCACGCCGCAGCACTGGCGCGCGATCCAGCAGGCCAATCCCGGCCTCGATGCCGGACGATTGACGGTCGGCGCTGTGATCGTCATTCCCGCTCCGGCGGCTCCGTAACGCCGCGATCTGCATCGTGGCGGTCGAAGCGCCGCCCGAAGCTGAAGTAGTTGACCTGCGCGAGCATGCCGCGCAGCGCCTGCACATCGTTCATGGTCAGGTGCCAACGCGCCAGCATGCGCGTCAGCAGCGGGCGGAAGCGTTCGACATCGGCGCGGCGGAAGTACTGGATCCGGTCGAGGGTACCCAGCCAGTAGTCGTAGAGCGCCGTCACCGCCTCGCGCGGCGCGCCCGGCTCGTCCGTGCCGCGCAGCGGCGGGATGCCTGTCGTGGCGATGACATAGGCGCAGATGGCGACCGCGTTGGCGAGGTTGTAGCTGCTGTTGTCGCCAAAGGTTTCGAGGTGCATCCAGGTCTGGCAGCAGCGCAGTTCGGCGGTGTCGAGGCCATCCGCCTCGTTGCCGAAGACGATCGCCCACCGCTCGGCCGGGCGGCGCACCAGCAGTTCGGGGATCTCGTACGGCGCCAGGCTGGAGCCGAGTTCGCTATCGCGGAAGCGGGCGCTGGTACCGATCACCAGGCCGCAGTCGGCGACCGCGCTCGCCAGGTCGGGGAAGACCCGCGCGCCCAGCAGCAGGTCGCGGCTATGGGTCGAGAACTTGCGCGAGTCGTCGCAGTTGACCTCGCACAGCGGGGCGACCAGGCGCAGGTCGTTGATACCCATGTTGCCGCACACCCGCGCCACCATGCCGAGGTTGATCGGGCCCTGGGTGCGGACCAGGATGATGGTGCAGCCGAGCAGGTTGGGCGAAGGGACGGGCTTGCGCTCGTTGGGGTTGAGCGGCCCGGCGTCGGGGGCCGTCATCGCCAGGCCGAGCGCAACTGTACGGCCCAGGTGGCGAGTTCGCCCTCGGCGTAGGCCGTGTGCGGCCAGGCGAAGCCCTTGCCGTCGTCGGGGAAGCGCGGCCAGATGTGCAGGTGCGCGTGCGGCACCTCCTGCCCGGCGGCGGGGCCGTCGTTGACCACCACGTTGACCGCCGGGGCTCCGCTCGCGGCCTTGACCGTCGCGGTCAGGCGGGCGAGACGGTCGCCGAGGGCGGCCAGGGTGACCGGGGGCAGATCACTGAGATGCTGACCCTCGTGCAGCGGAATGAGCAGCACATGTCCCGGCGCGACCGGGCGGATGTCGAGCAGTGCGGCCCACAGTTCATCGCGGAAGACGAACTGGCCGGGGATCTGGCCGGCAAGGATCTTGCTGAAGATCGACGGCACGGCGGTTCAGGCGACCTTCTGGATGCCGGCCTTGTCGAGCAGCCCGATGACCACGCGCTGCGCGGCGACGCGGTCCATCCAATGGCGGCTCTGGATCTTGGCGGTCAGCAGGTCGATGCGCCGCTGGCTTTCCACCAGGTCGAGCGGGGTCAGGCGCGGGCAGGCCTTCTTGACCAGCGGTTCGAGGGCGGACCACTGGCTGTCGGACAGGAGGTTCATGGGCGCGGACGCTAGCGGTTTGATCGCGCCACGGAAGGGCTTGCGCCGGCAGCCTCGGCGGCACCGTCGGGGCATGTCCAACCCGCTTCTCGGCCCCGTCGGCCTGCCCGCCTTCGACCGCATCCAGCCCGAGCACGTCGAACCGGCGATGCGCCAGCATCTGGCGCAGGTCGAGCGCGACTTCGCAACCTTCGAAAGCGAGGTCGCTGGTGCTTCGACCTATGCCGAGGTGGTCAGCCGGGCGAGCGATCTGGTCGAGCCGATGGGCTGGGCCTGGGGCGTGGTCAACCATCTGCTGGGCGTACGCAACTCCGACGCCCTGCGTGCGGCGCATCAGGCGGTGCAGGGCGATGTCGTGGCGATGTGGCTACGCCTCGCCCAATCGCAGCCAGCCTACCAGGCGCTCAAGCGGCTGAAGCCTGGCGACGGGGTCGAGCAGCGCGTGGTCGAGGCGCGCATCCGCGATGCCGACCTCTCCGGTGTCGGATTGACCGGTGCCGCCAAGGAGCGCTTCCTCGCCACCCAGCAGGAGCTGTCCGAGCTGGCTACCCGCTACAGCAACCAGGTCCTCGATGCGACCAAGGCCTTCGCCCTGGAACTCGCCGATCCGGCCGAGGTCGAGGGGTTACCGGTCAGTGCGCGCGCCGCCGCTGCGGCTGCAGCCGTGCGCGCCGGTCGTACCGGGGCCACGGCCGAGGCTGGTCCCTGGCGCATCGGGCTCGATGGCCCGAGCTTCGCCCCGTTCATGGAGCACGCCCGCCGCCGCGACCTGCGCGAGCGCCTCTATCGCGGCTTCGTGCGGCGTGGTGCCGACGCTCCGCACGACAACCATCCGGTGATCGAACGCATCCTGGCGCTCAAACGCGAGCAGGCCGGGCTGCTCGGATTCGCCTCGTGGGCCGCGGTCTCGCTGTCGCAGAAGATGGCCGGGCAGGTACCGGCGGTCGAACGTCTGCTCGACGAACTGCACGCCGCCGCGCTGCCGGCGGCCAAGGCCGAGCATGCCGAGTTGACCGCCTTCGCACGCACGCGCTCGGGTGATGCTGCGTTGGAACTGAAGCCGTGGGACATCGGCTTCTGGGCCGAGCGCCTGCGCGAGGAACGCTACAGCTACACCGACGAGGAACTGAGGCCCTATTTCGCCCTGCCGCAGGTCCTCGACGGCCTCTTCGCCCTGTGCGGCCGCCTCTTCTGCATCCGCGTCGAGGCGGCCGATGGCCAGGCCCCGGTGTGGAACACCGATGTGCGTTTCTTCCGTGTGCGTGATGCCGCTGACGGGCGCGAACTCGCCGCCTTCTACCTCGATCCCTACAGCCGGCCGGCCGACAAACGCGGCGGGGCGTGGATGGACAATGCCCTGGATCGCAAGGGCGCGCGCGTGCCTGTCGCCTATCTGGTGTGCAACCAGACCCCGCCGGTCGGCGACGCGCCCTCGCTGATGACCTTCCGCGAAGTCGAGACGTTGTTCCACGAGTTCGGCCATGGTCTGCAACACATGCTGACCACGGTGCCGCGCATGGAGGCGGCGGGCATCAACAACGTCGAATGGGATGCGGTCGAACTGCCCAGTCAGTTCATGGAGAACTGGTGCCTGCATCCGGCGACCCTAGCCGGCCTCGCCCGGCACTGGCAGACCGGCGCGGCCTTGCCCGAGAGCTACGTCGCCAAGCTGCGCGCCGCCAAGACCTACCGCGCCGGGGCGGCGACCCTGCGCCAGCTCTACTTCGCGCGCACCGACCTCGAACTGCATGCGCGTTACGACGGCACCGGTTCGGCCCATGACGTGCAACGGCGCATCGCCGCGAACCACACCGTGGTCGCGCCGCTACCCGAAGATCGCATGCTGTGTGCGTTCACCCACATCTTCTCAGGTGGCTACAGCGCCGGCTATTACAGCTACAAGTGGGCCGAGGTACTGAGCGCCGACGCCTTCGCCGCCTTCGAGGAAGCCGGCCTCGACGATCCGGCCGCCGTCGCCGCCACCGGCCGGCGCTTCCGCGACACCGTGCTTTCGCAAGGCGGCGGCGCGCACCCGATGCAGGTCTTCCGCGCCTTCCGTGGCCGCGAGCCGAGCACCGCCGCCCTGCTGCGCCACAGCGGCCTGGCTTAAGTGGCACGGGCGTCTCGCCCGTGATGGTGCCTTTCGACACGGGCGGGACGCCCGTGCTACTGCACTTGCCCTTTTGTGAGCGATAGGAACGCGTCTTCGAGATTCCGTCCACGCACGGTGAAGCGCGATACCGGGAGTCCCGCCTCGACGATGGCGCGCAGCAGTACGGCGTGCTCGGCGTCGCCGCCGGTCGCCGCCAGGGTGGCGAAACGGCCTGACACCTGCACGTCGCTGACGCCCGGGCGCTCGGACAGGATGGCGCGGAAGCGCTCGTGCTCGGCGGCGAGGGCGATCTCGATGGTCGAGGGCAGGCTGGTGTCGGCAGGGGCCGCTTCGCGCGCCGCCAGGGCTGCGCCGCGCACCTCGGCGACCGAACCGGCGGCGACCAGCTGGCCGCGCTCGATGATCGCCACGGCGGTGCACAGCTCCTCGAGTTCGGCGAGGATGTGCGAGGAGATGAGGATGCCCTTGCCCTGGCGCGCCAGCACGCGCAGGAGGTCGCGGAACTCGATGCGCGCGCGCGGGTCGAGGCCGGCGCTCGGCTCGTCGAGGATCAGCACCTGGGGATCGTGGACCAGGCAGCGTGCCAGCGACAGGCGCTGCTTCATGCCCTTGCTCAGGCTGGTCGCCGGCTTGTGCGCGATGCCGTCGAGCTGGCAGAACTCCATCACGCCACGCACCGCCGTGGCGCGGGTAGCGCCGTTGAGGCCGTAGGCGCGGGCGAAGAAATCGACGTACTCGGCCACCGAGGCGTCGGGGAAGGGCTCGAAGTGGTCGGGCATGAACCCGATCAGGCGGCGCACGCGATCGGCCTCGTCCACGGTGGACATGCCTGCCACGACGCAGTCGCCGTCGCTGGGCAGGTCGAGGGTCGCCAGGATGCGCATCGTGGTAGATTTGCCGGCGCCGTTGGGGCCGATGAACCCCATGATGCCGCCCGCCTCGAAGGCGAACGAGACATTGCGTACCGCCTCGACCCGACCGGGGCCGAAGCCGAAATGGCGCGACAGGTTGCGGACTTCGACCAGGGCCATCAGAAGGACTCCGCCTGGGGTGCCGCCGGCACCGGCGCTGACGGGGCGACGCGGCCTGCCGCTTCGACCTCGGCCGGGCTGCCGGGCGGGGCCAGCCAGCCGGCGGCCCAGCCGACCACGGGAGCGGCGTCCTCGGCGCTCGGGCCGGGGATCGGGTTGAGCGGCCCGTCCAGCTCGGCGATGAAGGTGCCAGCCTTGCGGCCCATGTCGCGCGTGGCGAGCCGGGCGTCGAGACCGAGCCGGGCGAGGACCTCGTTGGGCTGGATCACGGCGCGCTGGGGCTCTTGCAGCTCGGCCTCGGCCCCGGGCGCGAGGTTGCGTATCTGCCACGAGCGGCCGGCCGGGTCGGTCCAGTGCAGTTCGCGGATCGTCCGGTCGAGCCCGTTGCTCAGGCGCCAGGTTGCGCCGGCTCGGCTGATGCCGAGGCGGCGGCGTTCGGGGCGCAGGCTGGTGCAGGCGAGCTGGCGATTGACGCGCGCCGGGATCCATGCGGCGTCGGCGGTCTGGCCGCCGCGCCAGTCGAGAGTCAGGGCCGGTCGGCTGCGCCGCCAGCCCTGCTGCCAGTCCTCCTCGTCGTTGGGCAGCAGGCGGTCCTCGGGGTCGAGGCGGATCGCGCCCGGGGCGATGCCGCAAAACCAGGTCATGCCGGTGAAACTCACCGCGCGTTGCGCGGCAGCATCGATCAGGGTGATCTGAACGGCCGAGCGGCGGCGAGCCAGGCCGTCGGCAAGCAGTCCGACGGTGATCAGCAGGACGCAGGTCGCCAGGCTGATCAGCGGAGTGGAGACGAGCAGCAGCCACGGCTTGCCGCGCCGGCGCACCCACCACAGGTTGAGCGGACCGGCGATCACGGCGAAGGTGATGGCGATGGTCAGGAACCAGCCGGTGGGAAGTTCCTCGGTGCCGGGCACCGGGCTCTCGCTCGGCCGGGCGTCCTCGCCAGCAGCATCGCGCAGGCGAGCGAGCAGCACCTTCTGGTCGGCATCCTTGGGGTCGATCAGGGTGCAGCGCACGCCCAGGCGGCGCCACGCCTCGACGCTGGTCGGGCTGGTGACGTACAAGGCCCCGCCGCAGCGGGTCCAGTTGGCGATCGCTTCGCGCTGCGCCGCGCTGAGTTCCGCCTCGCCGGCCGGCGTGGTCAGCAGGGTCAGCCAGGCCGGCCAGCCCTGCCAGCGGTCAGGCAGATCGGCGGGCGGCAGGCGCTTGGCGTGGTCGCCGCTGCCGCTGCGATAAGCACCGCGGGCGCTGCCACTGCTGCTGACCTGGGCGCCAAGCAGGGTATTGAACGCCGGCAGCGGGATCGACTCCTTGGGGTCGAGCAGAGCCAGCAGCACCTCGCGGTGGTCGATGGTCACCGACACGCCGGTCTCGCCGGCCGATCCCGGGCTGGACCAGCGCAGGGTCGGGGCGCCCCAACCGCTGTGTGACGGCACCAGCACGGTGCGGCTGACCACCATGCCCGGCTCGGCGCGCACCGTGTCGTAGGCGCGCGAATCGCCGAGCGAGATCTGCAGGTCGACCTCGACCGGTCGGATCAGCGCCTCGACCCGCACTACGACCGGGGTGTAGCCGTCCTTGTCCTCCCACAGGCAGGTGGCATCGACGCGGACTTCCCCGGCGAAGCCAGCAACCGCGAGGAGGGCGAGCAGCAGCAGCCTCATGCCGGCAGCTCTGGGATGCTGGCGACCAGCGCCTCGACCACGCCGCGGGCGTTCTGGCCGGACAGGCTGGCCTCGGGCGCCAGCACGATGCGATGCGCGATCACCGATACGGCGAGGGCCTTCACATCGGCGAAGCCTGCCGAGGGCCGGCCGTCGAGCAGGGCGGCGGCACGGGCGCAGCCAGCCAGGGCGAGGGCGGCGCGTGGGCTGGCGCCCCAGCGCACCACGCCGCGCACCGCCTCGGGCGCTTCGGGCAGTTCGGGCCGGGTGGCATTGACTAGGCGGGCGATGTAGCGCGCGACCGCTTCGGGCAGAGCGATGCGTCGGGCGGCGGCAATCGCGTCGCGCAGGCTGTTCTGGTCGGCGACCGCTGCCGGCGCCGGTGGCCGGCCGTCGGGGCGTTCGCTGATGATGCGGGTCAGGGTGTCGTCGCCGACGCCGGTGACGGTCAGCTTGACCGCGAAACGGTCGAGCTGCGCCTCGGGCAGCGGATAGGTGCCGTCGAGTTCGATCGGGTTCTGCGTCGCCAGGACGAAGAAGGGACGCGGCAGGGTGTGGGTGGCGTCGAACACCGTGACCTCGCCCTCCTGCATCGCCTGCAGCAGAGCCGACTGCGTCTTCGGGCTGGCGCGGTTGATCTCGTCGGCGAGCAGCAGTTGGGTGAACACCGGACCGGGCCGGAAGGACAGGGTGCGTCCGGCGGCGCCGTCCTGCATGACCAGCGTGCCGGTGATGTCGCTGGGCAGCAGGTCGGGGGTGAACTGGATACGGCGATGTTCAAGGCCGGCGAGGGCGGACAGCGCCTTGATCAGTTCGGTCTTGCCGAGGCCGGGCAGGCCTTCGAGCAGCACATGGCCGCCAGCGACCAGCGCCGTCACCACCAGGCGGGTCAGATGCTGCTGGCCGAGGATGGCCTTGTCGAGTCCGCCGAGGATGGCAGTGGCGGTGGCGCGGTGGCGGTCGATGTCAGCAGGGGAGAGCAGATCGGTCATGGGCGTCTCACGGGCGATAGCCGTACCAGAGGAGGAAGCCGGCGGCTACAGCGAAGGTCCAGTAGTCGGTCGGGAAGCCGAGCAGCCAGTGCTTGTGCCAGCGCACCTCGGCGCGGGTGAAGCGCCGCCAGCCCCACGCCGGGTTGAGCAGGAACCACAGAAAGTCCTCGATGATCCAGAACAGCATGAAGGCGGCCATGGCGCGCGCCTCGAGCGGCAGGCTCCAGGTCCAGGTCAGGGCGAAGGGCAGGTGGAAGGCGGCGAGGACAAAGGGCAGGCACCAGGCGTGGTAGCCGGTCAGCGGGCGGCCGCCGAAGAAGACATCGAGCAGCCAATGCTTTTCGATGCGCCAGGTCGGTAGGTTGGCGGCCCAGCCGCCGTCGCTGCCTTCGATCTGGATCTCGACCTTGGCAAAGAGGAAGGCGAGCAGGCCGGTGGCGCCGAGCAGGCCGAGGAGCGGCGCCTCCATGCTCAGCCCAGCGCCGTGTCGAGGACGGCGAAGGCGGCGCGTGGCCGGCCGCTGGCGCGCGCGTTGGCGGCCAGACGCGGCAGCAGGTCGGGCTCGGCCAGCAGCCGGCGGACGCGATGTTCCAGTCCGGCCGCGTCGTGCGCCTTCAGTGCCGCGCCGTGCTCCAGCAGGTGGTCGCTGTTGCGCTCCTCCTGGCCGGGGATGGGCGAGACGACCAGCATCGGCAGGCCCAGCGCCAGGCATTCCGAGGTGCTGAGCCCGCCCGGCTTGCCGATCGCGATGTCGGCGCACACCATCAGCCGCTCTGGCGTGCGGGTGAAACCAGCGGCGACGAGGCGGCCGGGATGCTGTGCGCCCAGCGCGGTCAGGCTGGCGAGCAGGTCGGCGTTGCGCCCGGCCATCGCCACGACCTGGTGGTCGCCGGGGATGGCGAGGATGCGCTGCGCGATGCCGTGCAGGTTGCCGACGCCGTGCCCGCCGCTCATCAGCAGGATGGTGCGCTTGGTGGGATCGAGGCCGAGTTCACGCTGGCAGGTGGCGCGGTCGGGCGGGTTGGCGAAGACCGGATCGACCGGGATGCCGGTGACCTGCACCGGCGTGTCGCCGATACCGCGTTCGCGCAGGCGCCAGGCGACCTCCTCGGAAGCGACGCAGTAGCCGCTGAGTCCCTGATCAACCCACAGCACATGGATGTCGAAGTCCGTGACCACCACCCAGGTCGGGGTCTGCAACTGGCCCAGTCGGCGCATGCGCGCGAGTTGCTGGGCGGGCAGGAAGTGCGTGCAGATGATGACGCGTGGGGCGGCCTGGCGGATGCGCTCGACCAGCTTGCGCGTGTTGAGGCGTTCCAGGGCCTGGCGCAACCGGGTCAGCGCGCCGTCGGGCGCCGCGCTGTCGCTGGCGTGGTAGAGGTAGCCCCAGAAGGCGGGATGGCGGTTGATCAGCTTAAGGTAGCTGTCGGCATACAGCCGCTTGAACATGCGCGGCACCACCTCCATCACGTCGAGATGCTCGACTGTGAGACCAGGCTGCGCGATGGCGGCGGCGGCGCGCACCGCTTCGGCGGCCCGCACATGGCCGGCGCCAGCGGACACGGACAGGATCAGGACATCGCAGGTCATCGGGAGGGGGCCTCGAAGTAGCCGCCGACCGCGGTGCGGTGGCGTGGACTGACGCGGGCGCGGCGGGCGTCGGCTTCGGCCGGCGCCTGGTCGATGAGCGTTGCGCGGGCAGTTGTCTCGTTGGCGAGTTCGTCCTCGCGCACCGCGCGCGCTTGGGTGCCGACGCGGGCGCCGGCTTCGGGATTCAGCGGTGTGCCGGCCTCCAGCCGGTCGCGGAAGCCGCCCTCGATACGCTGGATATCGCCCCAGTTGAGCGCCGCGTGGCCACCGCCCGGACCAGGGCCGCCACCGCCGGGGCCGTCCTGGTCTTCGCCACCGCCCATGCCGCCGCGCATGGCCAGTTCGGTGGCGAGACGATCGGCGAGTTGGCGGGCGGCCGCGGCGTCGCCGGCTTGAGCGCCGCCAGCCTGCGCCTTGGCCGGATCCAGGCCCCAGCGTTGCAGGGCCTGGCGTTGCGCCTCGGTCAGCTCGCCGCCGGCCAGGGCCTGCTCGGCCAATCGCAGCAGTGCCTCGCCTTCTGCGCCTGCCGGCAGCTTTGCGGCCAGGCCAGGAGCGGCGCGCTCCAGTTCGGCAAGGGCGGCGGCGAAATCAGCAGCAGCGCGCGCCGCTGCCTCTGGCCCGGCGTCCGCCGCGAGCCCAGCCAGGGCTTCGGCCTTGTGCAGCGCGTCGCCCAGGCGATCGCCGGCCTGCGCCTTGGCCGCGGCGAGATCGCGTTCGAGGGCGTCGAGCGCAGCCCAGGTCTGCTGGTTGAGGCCCTGTGCGGCCAGGGCCTCGCGCACGGCCTGCAGGCGTTGCTGCAGATCGGCCACCGTCTCGGGCGGAGCGAGGCGCTCCGCCGCCAGTTCGGCCACCCGCTCCTCGGCCCCGCGCACGGTGCCGCCGGCCACGGGCGGGATGGGTGGTGGCGCGCTGGCCTGCGGCAGGAACCAGGCGCCAACGAGCAGCGCGCCAGCGGCCAGGGCCGGCAGCAGAGCGGGCAGGCGCAGGGGTGGCAGGACGACGCGCTGTAGCAGTGGACGGAGGCGTTCGCTCCACGCCGGATCGCGCCTCGTCGTGGCGGCCAGGCAGGCCGCCAGCCCGTCGGCGCCAGCCAACCGATCGACATGTCCGGCAAGCAGCCAGGCCGGATCGCGGCGGCGCAACGCCGCAGGCAGCACGGCAAGCGGAGCGAGGAAGGCGCTGGCGGCCAGCGCGGGGACCAGCCAGCCGGCATCCGGCACCGCCAGGCGCACGACTGCGACGGCGGTCGCCCCAGCCACGCCGGCGATGGCGGCCAGCGGCAGCACGCGGCCCAGTGCGCGTTCGGTCAGACGACGACGCGCTAGGGCAGAGCACAGCCGGTCGAGGTCGTCCACGCCGCCATGATCACGCCGCCGGCCTCGGCCGCAACCGCTTCACGGGGCGTTCATTGGCGCTATGAAGATGCCCCTCATGAGCACGCCCTTCGACCCGGCCACCGGCCTCGCCCGCCTCTCCGAGATCTTTGCCGCCCAGGTGGTCAAGGCCAAGGTCCACGACTACGATCAGTCGATCGAACTGTGCTTCGCCCCGGCGACCCCGGCGGCGTGGACACCCAGCGAAGCGCAGCTCAGGGCGGTGTGCGCGCTCGGCTTCCTGGCGTGCTACTGCGATTTCGCCGACGACACCGAGTTCGTCGGCTGCTGGCGCACGCGCATCACCGACGGCAAGAAGGCCGGCGATTACTGGGTGCAGAGCGCCCGCCGCGAAAAGGTCGGCTATCCCCGCTACAGCGCGGTCTGAACCGGCCAGTGCGCGCCCTTACCGATCCCGCCAACCGCCGCTGGGCGCTGACCTTCGAAGTGGTCAACGCCTGCTCGTGGTCGGCGGTGCTGGGCGCTCCGCTCATCCTGCTACTCAAGAGCCAGGGTGCCTCGGCCACCGTGCTGGGCGTGGCCCTGGCCCTGATGCCGCTGACTCAGTCCCTGCAGCTACTGGGTGCGCGCTGGCTGCCGCGTTTCGGCTACCGCCGTATGATGGTACGCGGCTGGACCGCGCGCACCGTTATGGTGGGCATCATCGCGCTGGTCGCATTATTCGCCGAGCGCCTGGGTTCATCGCTGGTCATATGGGGGGTCATCGCCCTGATCGGTGGTTTCACCGTGCTGCGCGGTCTGACGAGTTGCGCGTGGCTGCCGTGGATCAGCCAACTGGTGCCTGAGGAGGAACGTGGCCGTTACCTGGCGTGGTCCGGCGGACTGATCCAGGCGACCATCATCCTGTGCAATCTGGCCTATGCGGCGGTGTTCGAACTGATTCCAGGCGCGTCCGGATTCGCCCTGGTCTATGGCTGGGCCTGCCTGACCGGATTCATGGCCGCGTACAGCATGTCGCGCATCCCCGATGCCCCCACCGAGGCGGAGGGGGGCATCGGACCGGTGCCGTGGCGCGAGATGCTGGCGCATGCCCCATTTGCCCGCTTCCTCGTCTTCACGGTGCTGGTCTATGGAGCGCTCGCCGGACTCGGCGTGTTGTGGGTGCCGGTGATGCGCGATGTCCTGCATCAGGGCAACGGTTTCATCGCCACCCTGCCGGTGTGGGCCTCCGTCGCCCACCTGCTGATGATGCCGCTGCTCGGTGCGATGATCGACCGCACCGGCAGCCGGCCGATCATCGCCTGCGCCCTCAGTGTCTGGGTAATTCATGCTCTCCTGTGGGCGGCCCTGGCCGATGGCCTGCTGCCGCTCTCCTGGTGGGTGCTGGTCGCCATCCAAGGCACGGCCGGCTGCGGGGGTGCAGCCTTCCATCTCGCCTCGCAACGCCTGCTCATGGCCACCGTTCCGGGCCAGGGGCGCAGTCATTTCTTCGCCCTGCATAGCGTCGCCTTGGCCATCGGCCAAGGCGGCACCCCCGTTTTGTGGGGCCTGGCGCTTGATGGTGGTATCCATCTCTGGCCGGATTCCGGTCTGGCGCATGCCCTGCTCTATGCCCTGGCGGGGATCCTCATCGCCCTGGCCGTCCCGCTCAGCCTCCGGTTGACCGAGACGCGGGCGATGAGCGCCCGCGAGTTCCTGGCCGATCTGCTGGTCCGCACCCCGGCGCGGGCATTGGCCAGACTCGGTTCGTTCTTCACGGATCGCTGACGGCTGGCATCCCGCCTGGGATGAGGACAATGACGGCCGCATGACACGCAGCACGGCTGATGGCAGCGGGGCGCACCCCAGGATCACGGGCATGCGCCTACTCCTGGTCGAAGACAATGCGACCCTGCGCGACAGCCTGGCGCGCGGCCTGACCTCGGTCGGCTATCAGGTCGAGGCGGTCAGCGATGGCGAAGCCGCCTGGCAGGCGGCGAGCGAGGCGCGCCACGATGTCATCGTCCTCGATCGCATGCTGCCCGGCCTGGATGGCATCGCCGTCCTGCAGCGCCTGCGCCGCAGCGGCTCGGCAGTGCCGGTGCTGCTGCTTACGGCCTGCGATGGGGTCGAGGACCGGGTGCAGGGTCTGGATGCCGGGGCTGATGATTATCTGGTCAAACCCTTCGCGGTCAGCGAACTGCTGGCGCGCATCCGCGCTTTGCTGCGCCGGGGCGGTGGTCGCGCCGATCCGGTGCAGAACATCGGCGAGCTGGAGATCGACACCGCCGCCCGCGCGGTGCGCCGTGGCGGTCGCCGCCTCGATCTGACGCCGAAGGAATACCAGGCCCTTGAATACCTCGCGGCCCGTCCGGGCTCGGTGGTCACCCGCCTCGAACTGTTCGCCCAGCTCTATCCCGGCGAGCAGGAGGCCGGCAGCAACGTCATCGATGTGCTGATCGGCCGCTTGCGCCGCAAGCTGCATCCCCCCGGCGTGACCCCGGTCCTGCACACCCGTCGCGGCTTCGGCTACCAGCTGTCCTCGGAAGCATGAGTTCGCTCTCCCGGCGCATCACCATCGCGGTGGTCGGCATAACCGCCGTGGTGGTGCTGGTCGCGGCGGTCGGATTGTGGCTGGTCGCACGCCAGGTGCTGCTTGGCGAGGTCGATCGTGATCTGCGTGAACGGGTCGAGCGTACCCAGCGCTTCGACCGCATGGGCGGTCCCAGGCGCACTCGTCCGCCCAACGCATCCGGCGATGATCCCTGGCTGGTGCAGGCTTTCGATTCCAGCGGAGCTTTGATCGGCGCCTCACCCAGCACCCCGGCCGGAATCGATCTGCGCGGTGGACCTGGTGCGGTCACGCAGCGCCTGCCCGATGGCCGCAGGGTCCGGGCCATCACCTACGAACTCAGCCGTCCGCCGCCTGGACTCGATCCGCCGCCACCGCCCGAATGGACCTTGGGTGGGGTTCGGGCGGTCCTCGCCCTGGATCTCAGCGGGGTCGATGCCGAACTGCGACGTGTCGGTCTCATCCTCTCGGGTCTGTGGCTGGCGGCCACGCTGCTGGCCTGGTTCGCGGCGATGGCCCTGCGTCGCGCCATCCTTCGGCCGGTCGCAGAACTGACCGCGGCGATCACCAGGCTCGGTCCTTCCGATCTCGCAGCGCGACTGCCCACCGCCACCGGTCCGGCCGAGGCCCAGGTGCTGGTCGGCCGCCTCAACACCTTGCTTGGCCAGTTGGAGGAGGCGTTCCGGCGCGAGCAGGCGACCATCTCCGCCATCGCCCACGAACTGCGCACACCGGTCGCCGGATTACGTACCGAGATCGAATTCCGGCTCATGGCGGCGAGCGATGCGCAGGAGCAACAGACCCTGCATCGTCTATTGGAGACTGCGACGCGCATGCAGGCGATGGTCGGGAACATCCTGCTGCTCGCCCGGCTGGAGTCGGGCCGCGAACACCTGGACCGGACGCCAACCGATGTCCCCGTGCTGCTCGCCGTGGTGCTGGAGCGCTGGGCCGGACGCTGCGCCGCCCGTCACCTCGAGGTCCGGGTCAGCGCGCCGGAGACACTGATCCTCGCGACCTCGGCGGTGCATCTTGAGATCGTCCTCGACAATCTGATCGGCAATGCTGCCAGCCATGCCAGTGAAGGGGCGCCGATCGGCATCGAACTGGCCGGTTCGGTGCAGGGGGTCCGGCTGACCGTGGTCAATGCCTGCTCCATCGAACTGGATGCAGCGCAGCTCGGTACGCCATTCTGGCGTGGTGATGCAGCGCGTTCTGACGGTGATCATAGCGGCCTTGGTCTCGCCCTGGGCCGACGCATCGCCCGCATGCTGGGCGGCGATCTGCTTGTCGCCGCCGCTGCCGGCCGGTTCAGCGCCATGCTCACCCTGACGGGTCGATGACGCCAGGGTGACGGAGGCGTCTGCTGCGCCGCAGGGTCCGCTTGCCTAGGGTAGCGCGCGTCAGGAAACCCCATGATCCTCCATCGCTTCGTCCTCGCCTCCCTTCTCGGTTGCAGTCTGGTCGTTCCGTTGGCGACCGGTGAAGCTCCGGCCGTTCCGGTTTCCACGGTGCCGTCGGTCACGGCGGTCAACGCTGTCACCACCGTCGTCCAGGCCCTGCGCGGCAACGATCTGGCGGCGTGGTACGATGCCCTGCCCGAGGCGCAGCGTGCCGCCATGGCGCCTCCCCCCGCCAACCCCGAGCAGCAGCGCGGCAACCGACGTGGCGGTGCCGACCTCGGCATGCTGCGCATGTTCACCGACGAGCAGCGGGCCGCTCAGGCGGGAACGCTGCTGGGCGCCTTCCTCGTCCAGCTTGCCGCCGTCACCGCGCCAGAGGACAGCCCGCCGCCGGCTGCCGCCCCGGTGCCGGAGGACCAGCGCTTCCTGCTGTTCATCCCCCGCATGCTCGCCTCGGGCGTGATGGGTGGGGCCGCCGGTTCGATCCTGGCTCAGGGCCTGGAGACCCGCCAGGTGGCGGCGTTGGATGGCTTGGCGGCCTCGTACCGTACCTGGGCGGCCGGCGCAGGACTCGACGATGCGGCGCGTGCCACCGCGGCCCAGCCGCATCTGCTGGCGGCGATCAACGCCGTCCGACCGGCTGCGGAGGGCGACAAGCCGCCTGTGCCGCGCGATCTGCTGGTCGCGGTCTCGGCGGCTCTGCTGCACACCAAGCTTGCGTTGGCCGCCTTCGGACTCGATCTCGACGTGATTCTGGCGACCGCGACGGCCAGCCTGGAAAGCGAGACGGCGGGCCGCACCGTGGTCGTGCTGCGCTTCACCGCCTGGGGTGCCGAGCACGCCCTGCCCCTCGTCCTGCAGGCCAAGTCGGGTGGCTGGAGCGTGATCGCCGATTCACCAGCCATCCGCTGGCTGCGTCCGGCGGTGATGGCGCCGCAGATGGGCGGCCGCGGGCAGGTTGGACGTGGCCAGGGCCAGCGTGGCGGCGGTGGTGCCCGCCCCGACGCCCCGGCGGTGCCGGCCGATCAGCCGACGACCCAACCGCCCCGGAACTTCTGAGGGGATCAGCGTCCGAGTTCCCCATCCGGCCAGCGCGCTAGCGTGCCGCCCTGCTGCAGATCGTAAGCGGCAGGGACGGCGGCCGAGAACGGGCGTTCCCAGACGCAGCCGCCGAGTTCGAGTGCGACGCCGTGCGCCAATCGGGCCGGGGCGTCTCCTTTACGCGCCACGGTCAGCACGGCATAGATCGCCAGATGCCTGGTGGCGGCGAAATCCGCCGCGATCACCGGTCGTCCGGGGTAGTCCGTGGTGACACCGTTGGAGAAGGTCCGGCGTGAATCCGGTGTCTGTTCCAGGCGCAGGCGCAGTGGCTGCTGGCCGAGAAAACGCCAGTGGGCCAACGTCCCGTCGGTGGCGCTCAGCAGGAAGCCGCAGCCATCGGCATCCGTCTGGATGTGCAGTCCCGGTTCACAGGTCGCCCGCCAGGTCCAGGGCCGGTCGAGGTGGTCGTCGATCAGGTCGAGCAGGGCCAGGCAGGTCGGACGACCAGCTTCGGCGTGATGCAGGGCCACGTAGCGTTCATGATAGGCTTGCGAGACCTTACGCAGGTCCATGGCGATGGTCCCGCCTGCCTCGTTCTCCTCATCCCAGATCACCGCGCCCAGGCCAGGTTTACGCTTTGCCTCAGGTTCGGTCGGCACGACCACCGATTGCCAGCACGCCTCGCCGCGCGCTTGTCCGCCGCCGATCACCCAATCATGGCCCTCGGCCATGAAGCGTACTGACCCTCCATCGTCCTGGATGTGGCCGCCGATCTGCGTGGTGCGGGCATAGACGCCGAGGACGGCATCCCGTCCGTCCTGCCAGCGGTCGCGGAACACCGCCAGGCCCTGGCGACGGTCGGTGATGTGCCTCCGCAGGGACGCAGGATCGCCGCGGGTGCAGCCATCCAAGGGGTCGAGCACCAGCGCAAAGGGCCATCCTTCCCAGGCGGCACAGCAGGTCGAACCTGGAGCTTCGGGTCCTTCCAGACGGGCGAACCAGGCCGCCAGTCCCGGTCGGCGCGCGGGTTCGGCATAGGCGATCATCAACGGGCTGACATTGAAGGATCCCCAGGCGAGGCCGGCATCGTTCCAGCTGAGCATCATGCCGTGACCCTCGGCTGGGTCGGTGCTGTCGCTGAGTGCCGGGCGCGGCGAGGTGGCGATGTAGAGGCTCTCGGCGAGCCGGGTGATCCACGGCTGGTCGCTGCGCAGATCGAACAAACCGAGCGCATCGGCCGCCGCCAGGGCCGGCAGGAGGTGCGACAGGGTGTACATCTGATAACCCAGGCCCTCGTGATAGAAACCCGCCTCACCGAAGTGCTGGCAGAAGGCGCGCAACCGGCCCAGCGCCCAGCGGATCTCCTCGCCGTGGTCAGAGGCCGGGTGCGCGACCAGGGCGGCGAGCAGCGCCCCGCTATGGGTGATTGCCCACCAATTGTTCTGCACCGCGTGTGGATTGTGGCTGCTGGTGGCATGGCGCAGCCGACGCACGACCTGGGCGGCGGCCTTCCGGATCAGGGCGGTGTCGGCTGGATCCCACAGTCCATGGCAGCAGGCCGAAGCGACCGCCAGTTGCATCCCATAGTGACCGAGGCCGAGATCCTGCGGTATCTTCTGCTGGTTGAGCAGATGATCGGCGAGGCCTTCGGCGGCGCCTCTGTCCTGATCGATCAGGGCGACGGCGGCGGCTCCGCCCACATAGTTCGGTGATTTCGAATCGGCGCAGGCGAGACGGGCCTTGGCCATGATCAGGCGGCTGAGGGTGTTCCCGCTGGCGTGACGATGCCTGGCGGCAGCGATCGCCTCGCTGCTGAACCACAGGGTGGGAGACAGATCAGGCCCGTGCATTGCCCCATCCTAGAGCCTGGCATGCAACTCGCCTTCCGGCAATCATTGCGGAAACACGCAGATGAATGCCGGAATGCGGCCACTTGGCGGGCTGGTCGGTGGCGCGATCATGCGGCATGGGAGAACTCGCCTGGACGGATCTGCGCCATGCTCCGGTCGGGCCGATCGTCTGGGTCGGTCGTCATCGCAGCGCCGCGCCGGTCGCCATCCCGGGACATCGCCTGGAGGTGTGGCAGGCCTGCGTCGTGGTGTCTGGACGCCTCCAGGTCGCTATCGATGGCGAGCCCCGACTCGTCCCCGGCGGCGGCTGGCTGCTGCTGCCTCCTGGGAGCAACCTGGGTCCCGCCCGGCTACCCTGCCGTGGCCTGTTCTATTGGATCGGGATCGATCCTGCAGCCACGCCGACCCTGACCCGCATGGCCCGGAATGATCTGAGGCGGACGCTCCGGGCCCTGGCTGGCTCGGTCCGCCAGGGGGCGGAGGCGGTGCGTAAGCAGGCTGACGCCGTCCTCGCCGCCAAGGATGACCTGTCCTGGGGTGGGTTGGCCACCGGACTGGCCCTGATCTCCACGCTGCAGCAGTCGATCTCGTCTGGCGACGCGGGGATTCAGCCGGCGATGACCGCGATGCGTGCCGATCCGCTTCGGGACTGGAGCGTCGCGCAGCTTGCCGCCCTGTGCGGTCTGCGGACCAGCCGCTTCCATGCCCGGTTCCGCTCCGAAATCGGCCGTACTCCGCACGCCGCCTTGGTCGAACTGCGGTTGCTGGCTGCGGCTGGTCGGCTTGCCCAGGGTGAAAGTCTCACTGCCGTGCTGAAGTCTGCTGGATTCGCTTCGCGTCGTGGCTTTGAGCGTGCCTTCCGGCTGCACTACGGAGTCGCCCCGGGCAACTGGTGCGGCGCAACCGGCAACGGAGTTCCGGTCGCTTTCGGTCGGAAGGTGCTGCGCTAGCATCATGTGATGCGGCTCCTGCTCCTCGCCTGTCTGTGCTGCGGTTTGCTGGTCGCGGCGGATGACCTCGATCGCCTGGTTGACGAGGCCAAGCTGCCCCCGGTGTGGGCCAGCCATCAACCGGCTTTCACCGTTGCCACGGAGACCTTTCTCCAGGCCACCGCCGATGGCGAGAAGACCAAGGACTTCCTGGTTATCCGCGATGCTGGCAAGGCGGTTGCTGTCCTCGATGAGGGGGCCTGCCAATTGGATTGGATCACCGCGCAGCCGGACAAGGCCAGCGCGGACCTGGTTCTTCCACGGGTCTACTCGTGGGTCAGCCTGCTCGGCTGCCGCATCTCGACGGTCGCCTGGATCGATCAGCAGGGGGCCTCCGGAGAGACGCGGACGCACGTATTCTCGGGCGGCGGCCCGACCATCACCCTGACCGTTGAAGAAGCCTGGACGAGCAAACGCCAAGGCGAGAGCCGGTACTCCATGACCTTGCGACTCGACCCACAGCTTGGCTATGTCTGGGATCTGCAGACGCGCATCTCAGTGGACCGTCTGGCGCAGCGCAACGGCAAGCCGCAACGCGATGTCGAACTGTTCAACATCCAGCCGGGCCGTATCTCCGATCCGTGGCCGGATCGTGCACGCTTCGATCTCACCCTGGTCAGTCCACCGAAAGAGACCGGCTTCCTCGGCTTTGCCAACAATCTGGTCGCAGGCGACCGCAGCGACAACAATGGCCGGCTGGCGATGCGCGACGGCGGCATGAACGCTTTCATTGCCGACCGCGATGGCTGGGGCATCGCCCTCACCCGTCGCACGGATGCCGAGCAGTCGCCTAATGCCACCTGCAATGTGTGGATGGACCAGCACAACAAGCTGCTGTTTCCCGGCCAGCCCGATGCCCAAGGACGGCATGTGATCAGCGCCTCCTGGCGCTGGGTAGGCCTGCCTCCGGCCGTCGTGGCGGTCATGCGGGCGCAGACCCGGATGATCAGCTTCGGCGAGAAGGCGGTGATGTTGCGACTCGGGCGCAGCGAGGACTTCGACGACCAGCCGCTGGATCTCGCGACGACCGAGCGTGGCCTGTGGACCTGGGGGATGGCGGTGGATGGTGCGCATGCGCGCAGCGGCACGAAGGCCTTGCTGGTCGGCGGTACCGAGAAGCTGGATGGCAACAGCGGCCGCTTCATCGCGCCGTTCGTGCCTCTCGACGGCTCCGCCGCCTACCGCCTCGAAGCGTGGGTATGGCTGGAGGGGGGCGAGGACGCACGGTTCTTTATCTGCAGTGGTGAAGCGAAAGCGGAAGAGGGTCCGATGCGGCATCGCTCGACCAACCGCATCAGCCCCAAGCCGGAGTGGCAGCGGGTCTCCTGGGATATCACCAAGCGTGGAAACCTCGACTTGCGGATCATCACCCTGGGGAAGGGCGCCAAGGCCTGGGTTGACGATTTCAGCCTGATGAAGCAGCCCTGAACTGATCGCCGCATGCAACCTCGTCATGGACCGGCATGGCGCAGGGTGTAGTCTGCGCCGATGCGCTTCGTCCTGATTCTGCTGGTGGCCGCATCATTGGCGGCCGAATCCGTCACCGAGAATTATCCGGATGGCAGCAAGTCGCTGACCGTCACCGTGGACAAGGAAGGTCGTCGCAATGGAGCTTTGACCGCCTGGTGGCCAGGTGGAAAGATCGTCAAGGAGAAGTCCAAGTGGGACGACGGTGTGCGCCATGGCCTGACCCAGATCTTCGATGAGAAGGGCAAGCAGGTCCGCGAGGAGACCTGGATCAAGGGGCGCCTGATCTATCCACGTGCCCAGGCCCAGATCATCGATGCGTTTGCGCGCATCGAGCGTGAAACCCAGGCCTATGTAGCGACCCTGCCCAAGCCAATCAACCCAGGTTCGGCCCCGCCGGCCGACCAGGCCCAGGCCCTCGCCCGGGCGGGCTCGATCATGATGTCCTGCTCGACCCGACCTACACTGACGAGGCCCAGGAAGGCGCCGAGATACTGGCGGCAATCGGCAAGCTCGATCATCACCCGAGCAAACCCGCGGGCTGGAGCGATGCCGACTACGCCAAGGCCAAGAACGCTTGCGGCCACGGCAATCTGGCCATGGGTGCGGGCAGCCTGACCCGGGCAGTGGACATGTGGATGGATGACAGCGACGCATCCAACATCGGCGCCCTCGGCCATCGCCGCTGGATGCTGAATCCCGAGATGCAGTCGTGCGGATTCGGCATATCCGGCAAGTTCCAGGTCATCTGGGCGCATGACGACAAGCGCAGCAAGCCGGTGCGCCAGCAATGGCAGGCCTTCCCGCCGTCCGGTTTCGTGCCAAGCTCGCATTTTGGCGACCGTTACGCTTGGCACATCTCGCTGAATCCGGCCGACTACAGCGTTGATCTGAAGACCATGACCTTCCAGATCTTCCCGCTCGATCAGCGCCTGGTGCGCAGCGGCGCTGCGTATGTGCTGGATCACGACGGCAGCGAAGGGTCGGGCTACGGCTGCTATAAGAACGCCCGCATCGTGCGCCCGGCACAGGACAAGCAGCCCAAGGGTCAGCCACCCTTTGTTGTTGGGAAAAGCCGCAGCTATGAAGCCGTGGTCGGCGGACTGTCGCCCAAGGGCGACGCCCCCAAGGAGATAACCTGGGTGGTCACCTTCTACTGAGCGGCCTGCTGGATGCGTGCAACCGGCGCCATCTGGCCCAAGACTGGGGACTCGAGAAGCCGAGCGTGCCGGCAATCTCGACCTCGGTATGTCCGAGCGCGCGCAGGCTGTGCGCCCGGGAGATACGGCAGCGATTGATGAATGAGCCGACGGTCTGTCCGGTATGCCGGAGGAAGATGCGGGCGAAGTAGGCCCGACTCACCCCGGTCAACCTGGCGAGACTGACCAGAGAATGGCCGACCCCGCCGTTGTCCTCCAGGTGCCGGCAGATGGCGGCGAGAGCTTCATCGCCGGTATGGGCCGCCTGCCAGCCGCCTTCGATCACCTGGCTGAGGGTCGAAGCCAGGGCGCTGCGCAGCCGCCACGGATCGTTGCGGGCGGTTGCGTCATCCCAGAGCAGGCACGGATCGGCACAACCAGCCAGGGTGAGCACGCTCCGGCCGCTCCAGACCGCCCCGCCGACCACCAGGCTGACCAGGGTCCGGCCTCCCATCCAGGCCAGCCAGAGCTGCCTGGACCGAACCCCGGGCGGGATCCCGCAATCGTGTTGGCTGTCAGGCGGCAGCAGGGCGACCAGCCCGCGATTGGCGGCGTGCACTGCTCCGGCCAGACCGAAGCCGCCCTCGCCAGCCAGGGCCACCATCACCTCGCCGTGCGGATGGGCATGCCCATGGGTGGAGCGCCAGCGATGCTCTCCACCGGATGGCCGGATGGAGCCGTCCGATCCCGGTCCCACGATCCGCCAATCGGCCGGGGCGAGCAGCAGGGCGAGGTCGTGCTCATCAAAGAAGGCGTGGGGCATGGTTTCCAGATGGTCACTACAGGATGCGATCGGGCAATCGACCGGCGGCGGTGGCCGAATAGCCTGGGAACATGTCCAAACCCATCTCTGCTCCAACCTATCCGGTCCGTCGCAGCGCTGTCATCGCCGCCGCCATCGAACGCCTGGAAAAGCACGATTGGACCAGGCTGGAGGGGGAGCCGGAGACTGAAGCCGCCCTGGCCGCCTGGCATGGTCGGGGCATCACGGGGACCAATCCTGAGGTGTGGTACGTCGCCTCGGGTACGGCGGCGCTCGAAGCGATCATGCTCGGCCACGAGATCGGACCGGGCGACGAGATCGTGGTCACGCCCTACACCTGGGGGGCCACGGTGTCGGCGATCCTGGCGATCGGGGCGATCCCGGTCTTTGCCGATGTCGATCCGCTCACCGGTCTGCTCGACCCCGTGGCTGCCGAGGCGGCGATCACCCCGCGCACCCGGGCGATCATGTGCGTGCATCTCTTCGGCACGCCGTGCGATGGCACGCGGCTGCGTGAAATCGCCGACCGGCGCGGCGTGCTGCTGTTCGAGGATGGCAGTCAGGCGCACGGAGCACGCTGGCGTGGCACCCGGGTCGGGGCCTTCGGCCACGC
>JFJP01001219.1_pt1 | contig 40767 bp, 37 predicted proteins | sample 431651 | NCBI WGS metagenome assembly JFJP01 (sample SAMN02602958, study PRJNA72255) | Microbial mat metagenome, whole genome shotgun sequencing project. | biome: fresh water; feature: sink hole; material: water; isolation source: purple microbial (photo- and chemosynthetic) mats found in...
TAGAGTTCAAACTTATACACATTAAAATTCAGTATTTTACGGGAAACCGTAAAGTGGAGAATTATTTATTAAATTCTTTTTTAAGGAAATAAAAATAAGTGCGTGTCAATAATGGTTTGCCTTCTCATTTGTACTAAATCGCCTGTCTTTTTTAAAAAAATGCAAAGGGATTTTTCGTTATAGATAAACTTCATATCATTAGAATATTCCGTAACTAAATAACTATCTCCATTTAACCTGTAAAAAGGAATTTCTATTTTGCCTTTTACTTTTATTCCTTTATTGTCAATTGTTCCAGCGGTTAATTTTTCTCTTAGTATTTTTTCATCTTTTTGTTCTGAAGCTACTTTAGTGTAAGCTACCATCATATTCATCCATTCTGTACTATCAATTAAATGCCAATCGACTTTACTAAAATCAATACCTTGATCATTAATCCAGCCATAGCTGGTAAAGCAAAAAAGGATGTATTTTTTCCCGTCAAGAACGGGGTTTGCTTTTGGTGTAAACTCCTGAAGTTTAAAAGAAATAACCGAAGTTGATGACATGTCTTTGGCTTTTTTGCCTACAAAATCAAGTGTCTCTAAATTAAAGGTTGTTATTTCTGGATGATTTGCTAAAATCCATTGTGTAGCTCTTAATTCTGCTCTCTCTTTCATATCCTCTGAGGACAATATTGCTCCTGCAATAATTCCAGCCGCTGCAACTGCTGAAACAACACCAGCATTATTGTTTTGAGATTTGGCTTCCTCGGGTAACAATAATGTTAAAGCAACAATGACAAAAAGTAATTTTTTCATATATGTAAAATTTGATTTGTTAGCGGTCATATATGGTATCGCCTTTTTATTTATAGGTGTTTGCTTGCGCAAACTTGTTGCTAATGGCGATTTCATGATTTTATAGTTTTAGTGTTTATAATCCCCAAACCTACAACGCTTAAAATTCTGTTCTTTACGGGAAACCGTAAAACAATAAAATATTTCTAAAAAACATCAAAATGATAGTTACACTGAATGAAATTGAAATAGAATTCTTCAATATCATCGGCTTTCATGAAGGCAACAAACTCGTCTAGTGGCACTTCAAAATAGTGGTGAACTACTTTGAGTTTGAACTCAATTTCTAAAATTTGTTTTTCTTCATCATATCCTACTTTAAGAATATTGTTGACGTTTATTGGGTATTTGACCATGCTGATAGGTTTAGTTTTTTCTTTCTTTAAAACCATATACTAAGAATAACATCCCTGTTAAAATATCGATTGGCATCCAAAGTGATTTTTTGAAAAGGTAAATTGGAACAATTGGGTTGTAAAGAACCGATATTGCTATAAATGCAATTCCTAGTAGGTTAACGTCTCTTTGCACTTCTTTTATAAGAATTACTATGGCTCCAATGGTTATTGAAATTCTCAAAAAGGTGTAGTATCCGATAGGTAAATCGAAACAGGCAATTAATGCGATAGCTGCACAAAACATGCATATTTTTCTCATGTTTGAAATAATTTTTTAAATAATTTTCCAAACTTAAAACCAATAAAAGAGTATTCCTTACGGGAAACCGTAAAGTGATAAAAAAAGTAAAAAAAGTTTTTTAAGCTATCCCTAAATCTTTGGCAATAGCAATTAAATGCACTGTATTGTTGGCTTTGAAGTAGTCTTTGAGTTTGCCAATTCTTTTTTCTATAGTACTTTTGCTGCTGGGTGTAATGCCTAATTCTTTAAACTTGATGTCCATTTTTTCTTGCGGAACACCTAATGACAATTGTTTTATAAGTTCAATGTCAAAATTATCAATTTCGTTGATGGTTTTATCCTGAAGTAAATGCTCCATCTCGGGAGAAATATACTTTTCATTGGTTTGAAAAACAGTATGGATTGCTGTTTTTAATTCATGAATACTTCTGCGTCCTTTAGTTACAAATCCATCAATATTTTGATTTTCAAAAAGCGATTTTATATGAAAGGTTTTATCTTCTACCGAGTGCACTATTATTTTTAAATCGGGTTGCGCCTCTCTTACCCATTTAATTAAATCATCACCCCCCACTAATTGTACTTCTCTATAATCGGCTCTAAAAGACAAATCGCTTATCAATAAATCAAATGGTTCGTGATCAAGAATTGCTTTTTTAATTTTTATTTGTGCATCATCACAATATTTGGCATGGTGAATTTCGGTAACACCAAGCTCACTGAGTACTTGCATTACCGCTAAATTAATGCTATCAAAATCTTCGGCTATTATTACTTTCTTAAACATGACTTTGTAATTATTTAGGTATTCTAACTTTGGCTTTGAATCCTTTATTTTTTTCTGTTTCAAAAGTAATAGTTCCGTTTATAGATAAAATACGGTTTTCCGCATTTTGCAAACCTTTTTTTAATTTTAACAATTCTGAACATCCAATTCCGTTGTCAGAATAGTTGATTTCGATACCTTTTTGATAGGTTTCAAATCCAATCACTACCAAGCTACAGCTACTGTGTTTTCTCATATTCACCATCAATTCTTGCAAAGTTCTGTAGATAACAATCTTGGATTCTTTTTGAAGTTTTTGCCAATCTGTTGAAGATGCATTATTTTTTATAATAACATTAATATTGTTGCTGTTATAACTTGAAAGCATCGCTTTAAGAACCGCTTCAAAATTATCGCTAGTATCAATTGGGCTGTTTTCTTTAGAAATGTTTCTTGATTGCGTATAAATTTTATCTAAGTTTTCAAGAAGAAATTCTTTATTGGAGGCATTGTTCAAATCTTGGGTATCGGCATAAGTCATGGCGTTAAAAACATCGTTTGCCAATTCATCATGAAGTTTTTTAGAAATTCTGGTTTCGGTATCGTAAGTTGCTTTTTGAAGCTTTCTTTTGTTATTGGTTCGAATTGCAAAAAACATTAATAATGACAAGGTAGATACAAAAACAAATAATGAAAAGTAGAGTTGTTTTTGACTTTTTTGCTTTTCACTTTCTTTTAAAGCAATGGTTGCATCGTACTTTATTTTAGCAAACTGCGTTTTTGAGTTTTGTCTTATTTTATTGATGCTATCAGAAATATTCATTTGTTTCAAGGCAAGAGACTTTACCTTATTAGTATTTGATGAGGCAATAAGAAACTTTATGGCTTCAATTCTGTCATCTGGACTGTTAATTGCTGTAGCAGCATTGTAGGCTTTTTTAGCAAAATCATTAGATAATTTCAAATTCGATTTTAGATAATATTCCGCCATATGCATGTAAGAGGCAATAAGCTCAGAATTATCATTAATGCTATCACGGATATTTAAAGATTGATTTAAATAATCAATTGCTTTAGGATTGTTCAATTTAAAATAAGCATATCCAAGATTATCGAGCACTTTGGCATAATTGGGTTGGTCTTGAATGAGAGATTCGTTATTTATTATTTGGTTAAATACTTTTTCAGCTTCTTTATATCTTTTGGAATCTAAAAACATATATCCAATATTGTTTTTGATGACACATTTCTCTATCTCTTTTTCTGTTTTCTTTAAACTTAAATTATAATATTTATAAGCACTTTCAAAGTCAAATTGTTCATGATAAGCAAGCCCAAGCAAATTATAAATACTATTGTTATTTTTGTAATCTGGATGAATGCTTAAAGCTGCAGTTGCTGTTGTTTCACTACCAGAAAAATCACATCTGATTTGTTGAATTTGCGCCATCAGAAATAAAACATAGACCTTTTTATCTTTTTCATTTTCATTGCATGATAAATTAGCTTGATTGTAATAGTAAAAGGCTTTATCAAACTCTTTATTTTCACTAAGCGAATCACCTTTGTCTCTGTATAATAAATACGTTACATTTTTTTCTTGTACGTTCTTTTTACAAGATTGAAGAAATAGAATAAAAATAAAAATCGGGAAATAAAACTTTTTAAGTATCATTCCCCGAAATTATTGATTTTAATTAGAATAGAAAAATATTTCTATTTAATTATGGTGTTACAGGAGGCGGAGTGTTTCCGGTTTGTCCACCTGCGCTATCACTTGCTTTTTTTTATTTTCCGTTTTTTAAATCATCGGCTACTTTTTCAAGTTCTTGATACCAATCTTCTCCAAATTTTCTAATCAAAGCTTCTTTTACAAATTTATATATAGGCACTTGAAGTTCTTTGCCAAGTGAGCAGGCATCATCACAAATATCCCATCGATCATAGTTTACTGCTGCAAACTCAGTGAAATCCTTTACACGAATTGGATATAAATGACAAGAAACTGGTTTTTTCCAAGAAATAACTCCTTGATTATAGGCTTGTTCTATGCCGCACAAGGCAGTTTTTCCATCAAAAATTACATAGGCACAATCTTTATTATCTATTAAAGGTGTTTCTAAATCTTGCTCGGTTCCTTTTACCCAAGTTCCTAGTTTTTCAATAGCTTCAATTCCTTCTTTGCGTAAAAAAGGTTTAACTTTAGGATAAATTTCTTCCATAATTTTGGTTTCTTCTTCGCTCAAAGGCGCACCAGCATCGCCATCTACACAACAAGCACCATGACAAGCAGAAAGATTGCAAACAAAATCTTTTTCTAAAATATCTTCTGAAACTATTGTTTTTCCTAACTGAAACATTTTTTAATTTTAAGTATTAGATATTAGATGTTTTTTTATCTAAAATTTTGTCAAAGGTACAAATGATTTTATGCATATAATAAATATCCTAAAATTAACGTATCGTTTTGATTGTAACCCTTAAGAAAGCAGTAATTTTGCACTTTGAAAAAAATGAGGAATTATGTTTGGATTAGATTTTAAAGAAATTATTACCATTGGAATGGTGCTTTTTGCCGTAATTGATATTGTAGGAACCATTCCGATTATTGTAGAATTACGTCAGAAATTTGGTCACATTGAATCAGAAAAAGCTTCGGTTGTTGCCGGAGTTATTATGATTATTTTCCTTTTTGTTGGAGAAGAATTATTAAAATTAATCGGAATTGATGTTCACTCTTTTGCCGTTGCTGGTTCGTTTGTATTGTTCTTTTTAGCATTAGAAATGATTCTTGGAATTCGAATATATAAAGAAGAAGCTAATTCCTCAGCATCAATTGTTCCTTTAGCATTTCCATTAATTGCTGGTGCAGGAACAATGACAACATTGCTTTCTTTACGTTCGCAATTTGCAACGATAAATATCATAATTGCCATAGTTTTAAACATTATTTTGGTTTATGCCGTTTTAAAATCTTCCGCCAAAATTGAAAAATTATTGGGTAAAAACGGTCTTGGTGTTATTAGAAAAACCTTTGGCGTGGTGCTACTTGCCATTGCTGTTAAATTATTTGCAGCTAATGTTAAAGGATTATTCATTTAATCTGATTTTTACTATTTTTGTATCAAATATTTATCAATGAAAATTTTTACTACTCTATTGATTTTGGTTGCAGCAGGTTTAATCGCTTTCAACATTACTTTGCTTGATTTTCAAAACCCATTTAAAGGCGATAGTTTGATTGCTTTAGTTGGAATTGTGGCGGCTTTTTGCGCTGTTTTAATTTTACTGATCTTCAAAATGTCTAAAAAAATTGAAGAAAAATTAAAAAATCAATAACTAATATAAATCCCAATTTATAAATTCTAAATTCCAATTTTTTTAGTTGTGTTTGGAATTTGGAATTTAAGTTTTTTTAATTTTAAAGATTATGTTTGATGTTTTAATAATTGGCGGTGGCGTTTCTGGAGTTTCTTGTGCGCTAGTATTGGGTTCTGCTCATAAAAAAGCCTTTGCGCAAAACAAAAAAATCGGAATTATTGCGCATCAAAAAACATCTTCTTTACAAGAAGCCCTTTTCAATAATGCCTACGGAATTCCTGCCGGGAAACTAGGTTCAGAACTATTAACCGAAAGTTTAGCTCAACTTCACAATTTGTATCCTCAGGTGGAACAAATTGAAGGCGAAAAAGTTTTAAAAATTGAAGGAGAATATCCAAATTTCAATGTGATTACAAATAAAAAATCGTATCAAACGAAGAATATTGTTGTTGGAATTGGCTCAGCAAATACGTTTTCGATTGAAGGTTTGATGCACTACGTTGAACCACACAAAAAAGCCATTGCCGAAAAACAACGCATCCAATTAAAAAACGATGACCACAAAGTTGCTGATGGAATTTTTGTAGCCGGAACTCTTGCCGGTCACAGAAGTCAATTAGCAATCGCTGCAGGAAGTGGCGCTGCCGTAGCAACCGATATTCTAACGTTGTGGAATGATGGTATTTCGAGTCAAGCGCACGATTCTATAAGGAAGTAGTTTTATTCGTTTAATAAAAGCTCTATTTGTTTAGTAAATTCTTTTAATAAAAGCTCACTCGAATTTTTGTCTCTTGCATAAATTCCAAAGGGAATTTGTCTTATAATATTGTTTTTATCTAATAAAATAATTTTTGGATATCCGTTTATACCAAGAGAATCAATGTATTTTTTAGCATTAATTAATATTTCAAAATCAAATTTATGCAATTGATTAAACAGCATTACTTTACTTCTATCTTGAAAAGTAATCGCAATTGTATTAATCTTATCTCCATATTTTTGCTTTAAATCATTTAAAATGGGAATTTCTTCAATACAAGGTGGACAATTTGTAAACCATAAATTAATTATTGTAGGTTTTCCAACTAAACTATCAGAACTAAAATAGCCACCTTTTTGCTTTTCTATTTCAAATTTAGGAAGCGGTTTTAATAAGTTATCATAAATTTTGTCCAGCTCATATTCTCTTGGTAGAAAAGCTATTGTACCATATTTGATTAATGAATCTTTTACTTTTTCTATTTTATTAGGTATAAAATGGGCTTTAAATTTTTTTATCCCTTTCTCCTTATTTTTTAAAAATATTTTAAAACTCTTTTCATTATATATAGTGCCATTGAAGGAAAAGTACTCTTGAGAAAAAGAATAATTTACAATGATAAAAATAAATAAAAGGTAATATTTTTTCATCTGTTTAATTTTTCAATACCGCTTTCACCATTTTATCTTCTTTCAAAATAATCTGATAATATTGATTTTCTCCAAACAATTGACGTGCAAATTCTGCAGTGATGTAACGATTTACTACTGAGCTACTTTTGTTCAAACTTATATCTAACCCTGCTTTAGAAAGGTATTTTTCAAACAAATTAATGTAGGTTTCATTATTTTGCATTTTAGCTTGAAACTTATTAAAATCATCTCCTTTAAAAGCAGTTCTATTTTGATCTAATTGTTCAAAAACAAAATGACCCACAATGCCTGTTTGAAGTATGTATTCTAAACTTTCTTGTCCGTGTTCTACTTCTAATGGCACAAAAATATCTGGAACAATGCCTCCACCACCATAAACAATTCTTCCTTTTTTGGTTTTAAATTTTAGGGAATCGGCAATTTTTATTTTGCCTTTTTCATACAATTCGCCACTTTCAAAACGCGTTTCCGATTCTTTATAATATTCCTCACTATGTCCTTTTTCATAAGGTTTTTGAATGCTTCTGCCACTTGGAGTATAATATCTTGCAATGGTCAATCGCACTGCCGAACCATCATCAAAACCCATTTCGCGTTGCACCAATCCTTTTCCAAACGAACGTCTTCCGTAAACCAAACCTCTATCGTTATCTTGAATTGCTCCTGCCAATATTTCACTTGCCGACGCTGAGTTTTCATCTATTAAAACAGCAACTTTTCCGGTTTCAAAATTACCTTTTTCTGTTGCAAACGTTTTATCAATACTTCCCTTTTTGTTTTTAGTGAAAACAATTAATTCTTTGTCTTTCAATAATTCGTCGGCTATTTCTACTGCCATTTCCATAAATCCGCCACCGTTTTCACGCAAATCAATTACAAGTGAATTGATACCACTTTTCTTTAATTTTAGTAAAGCTGTATGAAATTCATCGGCTGTAGTTTCTGCAAAACGATTGATTTTTATATAACCGGTAGTTTTATTTAATAGGATGGCAATATCAACACTTTTTATAGGTATGATATCGCGTATGACCTTAATTTTGAGGTTTTTATTTTCAGATTTTCTGTAAATTGTCAAGGTAACTTCCGATTCTTTTTCGCCTTTTAATTTGCTGTAAAGCACTTCATTTTTTAGTTTTTTTCCAAAAAGTTTGAAATTATTGGCATACAAAATTCTATCACCCGATTTGATTCCTGCCTTTTCTGCTGGACCGTTTTCTATTGGTTTTATTACAGCAATAGTATCATTATAATTATAGAAATTAACGCCAATGCCAACAAAATCGCCTTTCATATTCTCAGCAACTGCGGTTTGCTCACTTGGAGGAACATAAACCGAATGTGGATCAAGATTAGCAAGAATGTTATTAACCGTTAAATCTACAATAGAATCGGTTTTTACATCATCAACATATTCATTATCAATAAAGTTGATGAGTTTGTTGAGTTTTGTTTTATAATCGTTTTTAGACAAAGAAGGTTTTGCCACAGGATAATTAATCAAACCACCAATGACAATACCAAGCGCCACGCACGAGAAAAAAAGTAATGGTAGGTAGATTTTATTGATTTTCATTAATGACAATACCAAGCGCCACGCACGAGAAAAAAAGTAATGGTAGGTAGATTTTATTGATTTTCATTTGTGATTTTTGTCTTGATTTTTGTTTGAGTAGAACTATGAATTAATTTTATGATAACGTCAATTAGTAATCTTTATTCTATACTTTAATGCTAATCTATAATCAAATAATATTGAAACAAAATTAATAGTTTTATTGTTAATTACATAGTTAAAACTAATTACATCTCCATCTTTGGTAAAATCAAAATATTTTTGTTTTTTTAACGCTTCTTCGTTAAAAACTTCTTTTTTTTTGAATATTTTCCAAACGGAAGGATTTCTTTTAGAGTTTGAGTTTATTTGAATTTTTTCAACATTATTGTTATACTTAATAATAAATTTTATTGTGTCTCCGACTTTTGCATTTAATACTCCTGTTTTGGGTGATAAGACATCGATACTTGAAATAAGTGAGTTATCAATATAAGGATTATTTTTATAAAGAGTTTTATTGAAAATAGAATTTTTTATCCAAGTTGTATCTTTTGGATAATGATTTCTTGATAATTTATCTATTGGCGTCATCCAATAATATTCGTTAAATTTTTTGTAGAATTTTTTTAATTTTCCATTCTCATATTCTGAAACTCCACCTGAAGCCCAAGTTACATCAAAATAATAATAAACACCATCTATATCAACAACATTCCATGCGTGTTTTAGTTCACCCAATTTACCAATTTGAAATGCTTTTGTCTTTGTATATCCATTAATGTAGTAACAATTAATTCCTGCTATTTTGCACATTTTTTCAAACAGCATAGAGTAATCTCCACAAATACCTTTTTCCTTTTTTAAAGTTCTTATTATTTGTTTTTGTTCGTAATTAGTTATCTTTAAATCACATTGTTCTTTTGTTTTGCATTTGAATTTCTTGACTTTACCTTTTAAAAAAATTCTATTGTATTTTCGACAATCATACTTGATATTTTCAGTTATCCAAATAAAAATTGCTCTTGTTTTTTCAATTTTAGAATTATAATCTTTTGTTAATTCTAAAGTTAATTGAGTAATGTCATTCTTATATTTAATTTTTTTTGAGTTTTCATCTATTAATGCAAAATCAAGAGAACTTTTATTTTCTTGAGAAAAAGAAAATAAAGTAATAAACATAAATATAATAAGGCTTTTACTCATAAAAACAGACTATTCCAACTCTTCAATTTGAGAAACTTCAATTCCTGCTTTTACTAGGAAATCTATTCCTGAGGTATCGCGATAACCATTTTGATAAACCACTCGTTTTATTCCTGATTGGTGTATTAATTTGCTGCATTCTTTGCAGGGTGAAAGTGTGATGTATAACGTTGCGTTATCGCAGGATTGTGTTGAACGTGCTACTTTTAAAATAGCATTTGCCTCTGTGTATAACGTTGCGTTATCGCAGGATTGTGTTGAACGTGCTACTTTTAAAATAGCATTTGCCTCTGCATGAAGTACATACCACTGGGTTAGTCCTTCGTCATCTTCGCAACAGTTTTCAAATCCTGATGGTGTTCCGTTGTAGCCATCAGAAATTATCATTCGGTCACGAACAATTATGGCGCCTACTTGCTTGCGTTTGCAATAAGAAAGTTTGCTCCATTCGGCAGCAATTCTTAGGTAAGCTTTATCGTATTTGTTTTGTTTTTTGTCTTTCATATGTAAATATTATTTGTTTTTTGGTGCATATGTATCGCTATTTTCATTGGTGTTTGCATGCGCAAACTGGTGTTTATGGCGATTTCATATGTTTAAATTTTATTTTTCAGCGGTAACATATGGTATCGCCTTTTTAATCATAGGAGTTTATCTCACAATTGTTTTTGTTTTTCATCGGAGTTCGATGATTTTCAATTGCATTCGCAAACTGGTGTTTATGGCGATTTCATATTCATGCTGAACTTGTTTCAGTATCGCTTCATTATTTATTTAAGGCTCGAAGGCACAAAGTTTTTTTTTATTTATTTCTGAACTCTCTTCAAATGGTTTATCATTTAGCCCTGATTGAAGTGGAAATCCTTTTCTTTTTTTAAGAAAAGATTGCAACGAAAAGCAGGAAAATGGTTTACAAATATAACTACTGATTCGCTCCTTCCATCGTCAAGCAATAGATTTTTTTATCGTTTCCAAATTGGGCTTTCGATGATTAACGGAATGACTACGCCAATAACGAATGCTGACAGGGTTAAGGTAAAATCGCGTTTGCTGAAATGGAATAGGGTTTGAACGATGAATGAGAAAATTAAAACTACTAAAACCACTATAATTTGTGCAGCTTCGATTCCGAATGCGAATTCTAGCAAGGGTGCTAGTTTGTCGGTTGGTTTTCCGGGAAGAATTGCTTTAAAATAGTTTGAAAATCCTAATCCGTGAATGACTCCAAAAAATAGGGTTACGGCTCCTACAAAGGTTATACTTTCTTTTTTTGAGGATTTACTGGCGGTAAAAAGGTTGAAAAATGCCGTTGTGAGAATGGTTATTGGAATAAGAAATTCAACAATATTGGCTTGAACGGTGATCATATTAAAAACGGAAAGTAGCAAGGCTAGCGTGTGTCCGATGGTAAAAATGGTAACCAACAATAGTATTCTTTTCCAATCCTTGAAAGCATAAGGAACGGTTAGCGCGATTAGAAATAAAACATGATCGTAGCCGTTGAGGTCTAAAACATGGTTGAGACCAATTTTGAAATAAATCCAAAAATCTGACATAGTTGGTGTTTTTTGCAATTTTTAGAAATGTAAACTTACAATTTATTTTTAATTTGACAGAAAAGATAATCTTAAATTCGATGAAAAACATTTTCGGATTTTGAGGAAATTGAATTATATTTGCATCACAAAAACTACTATAATTATGTCATTTTCAGATTTATTTGATAGCGAATTTAAAACGAGAAATAAAGGTCATTTTTCGGCTATAGTTCGTGTTGCCACTTCTGACGGAGATTTGAGCAAAGAAGAAAAAGAATTTTTAGATAAACTTGCTGTAAGATTAGAAATTTCGGCAGCAGAATATGAAGAAATTCTTGAAAATCCATTGAAATATCCAATCAATCCGCCTTATTCTTATGCGCACCGATTGGAGCGTTTGTATGATTTATCAAGAATGGTTTATGCCGACCACATTCTTGGACCTAAACAAAAAGAAATTTTAACTCGTTTTGCTTTGGCATTAGGGTTTACTCCAGGAAATGTAAATTACATAGTTGACAAGGCTCTGTCTTTATTAGTGATGGGTGTTGATTTAGACACGTTCACTTTTGAAATGACGCACATGAATAAGTAATACCGATTATGTATTCAATATAGTCCAATAATCCCGAAGCTTCGGGAGGACTATTTTCATACTATATCGGCATTATACCATAAACTTTTGGACTATTTTATAAATATTATTGGTATAATACCGATGATGTTTTTCAAAAAAAAAAAGAGGCTGTATAAAACTTTTTAGGCAGCCTCTTTTAATTTAGATTTTAGTTACTTATTCTAACGCAGTTTTTTTAAATTGTAGACGCTTTCATAAACTCTTCGGCTTTGGTTACCATGTTATAACTTCCGCAGAAAAAAGGAACGCGCTGGTGCAATTCTGTAGGTTGAATTTCCATAATTCTTCTGTAACCATCAATTGCTTTTCCGCCAGCTTGCTCTGTAATAAATGCCATTGGATTACACTCATACAATAATCTAAGTTTTCCATTAGGCGCTTTAGAGCTAGTTGGATAAATATAGATGCCACCTTTTATCATATTTCGGTGCATGTCTGAAACTAGACTCCCAATATACCTTGAAGTATAAGGTCTGTCGCCTTCTTCTAGCTGACAATATTTGATATAATCTTTTACTCCTTGCGGAAAATGAACATAATTACCTTCGTTGATAGAATAAATGGTTCCGTCTTTTGCATATTGCATGTTTGGATGTGATAGGTAAAAAGTTCCGATGGCAGGATTTAAAGTAAAGCCATTTACGCCGTGCCCAGTGGTATAAACCAACATGGTTGAAGTTCCATAAATTACGTATCCAGCAGCTACTTGTTGCGTTCCTGGTTGCAGAAAATCTTCGCTAGTTACTGGAGTTCCCACAGGTGTTTTTCTTCTAAAAACAGAAAAAATTGTTCCTACAGAAACATTAACATCAATATTAGAAGAACCATCTAAAGGATCCATTAAAACAACATATTTATTGCTATGAGAATTATCTGAACCTGCAACAGTAATATAATCATCATTTTCTTCAGAGGCAATTCCGCACACAATTTCTCGATTGATTAAGGTTTGAATAAAAACTTCATTGGCATACACATCTAATTTTTGTTGGTCTTCACCTTGAACGTTTTGTTCGCCTGCTGCTCCAACAATATCAACCAATCCAGCTTTATTTACTTTGTAGTTAACCACTTTAGCTGCCAGTCGAATGGAGTTTATAATTCTTGATAATTCACCTGATGAATATTGAAATGCATTCTGATTTTCAATGATAAATTCTCCTAAAGTTTTGTTGCGTTCTTCCATTACGAAATCGTTGTAGTTAATTGTGCAAATATCGTTTTTTTTATTAAATTTCAAATCATTTAAACAAATTAATACTACTAATTTATTAGCAAACTTTTTTTATCTTTGCTCTTTAATTTTTTTAAATCATAATATAATGAAAATCAAATCATTTTTAGCAATTGCTTTAGTAGTTATTTTAACTATTGCTGAGGCAAATGCTCAAATTAACTTGGGAGATAAAGCGCTTGGTGCCTTACAAAATGGTGTTGCAAGTTTTACATTTTCTAATGAAGATGCTGCAAAACTATCTAAAGAAGCCGTTAGAAAAATGGATTCAACTAATGTTGTTGCCGGACCAAAAGATGGCTATACTTTGAGATTAAAAAGAGTTTTTGGAAAACATGCCAACGAAAACGGATTGGTATTAAACTACAAAGTATATTTAGCAAAAGATGTAAACGCCTTTGCAACTGCCGATGGAAGTGTTCGTGTTTATTCAGGTTTGATGGATATTATGGACGACAACCAATTGCTTGCCGTTATTGGTCACGAAATTGGTCACGTTGCCAATGAAGACACTAAAGACGCCATGAAAGCTGCGTTACGAAAAGCTGCTTTAATTGATGCTGTTTCATCTCAATCTGATAAAGTTGCCAAACTAACAGACAGTCAATTAGGTCAAATTGGAAATGCAATGATAGACAGTAAGCATAGTAGAAAGCAAGAATCGGAAGCAGATACATTTTCTTATGATTTTATGAAAAAACATGGGTATGATGTAAACGCTGTGGAATCTGCATTTAGTTTATTAGCTGCTCAAAATGGTGGTGCATCTGCCGATTTTATATCGAGAATGATGAGTTCTCATCCAGACCCAAAAGACAGAGCAGAAACAGCTAAGGCGAGAGCTCAAAAAGAGGGTTTGTATAAAGCTTATGTTCAAAAACCTATTAGCAATAAAGTAGTTACAGCAAAAACAACCACGAAGAAAAAAGTAGTAAAAAAGAAAAAATAGCATTTTTAGATACATTTCAAATTCCAAATTCTACTATTGCAGTTAGAATTTGGAATTTGTATTTTTGGGCAATACAATTTTTACCATGATTATAAGAAAAGGAGTTCCTGCCGATATGCCATCGGTTTTAGAATTGATAAAAGAGCTGGCAATTTTTGAAAAAGAACCCGATGCCGTTGTAATTGCTGTTGACGATTTAATTCGCGATGGTTTTGCAGAAAACCCTTTGTTTCATACATTTGTAGCAGAAGTTGATCAAGACCCGAGCGATAGCCAACAAGCCAAGCAAATTATTGGAATTGCACTTTATTATTACCGATATTCTACTTGGAAAGGCAAAACAATTCATTTAGAAGATTTAATAGTAAAAGAAGAAAAACGAGGAACCGGAGCAGGATTTGCACTTTATAGCGAAATCATTGCCCAAGCAAAACGCGACAATGTGAGAAGAATAGAATGGAATGTTCTCGATTGGAATACACCTGCCATTGAATTTTACAAAAAAAGTGGCGCAAAAATTCTTGACGATTGGCGCGTGGTTCAAATGGATGAAATAGCTATTTCAAATTTTTTAATGAATTTGAAAAGCAAAAAATAAAATAAAAATCAAATTCCAAATCCCAAATCTCAGACGGTTTTGCATCAAAATTGGAATTTGGAATTTGATTAACTTTGGAATTTAATTAATTATGAGAATATTCAAATTTGGTGGCGCCTCAGTGAAAGATGCCGATGGTGTAAAAAATGTTTTTGATGTGTTGCAAAAAGTAGGTCATGAAGAGGTGCTGATTGTAATTTCTGCTATGGGAAAAACAACCAATGCGCTAGAGATTGTAATCAAAAATTATTTTGAAAAATCTAACGAATTTCATGCTTCCTTACAAGAGGTTAGAAAATACCATAACCAAATTTTGTTAGATTTATTCGATGATGAAGAGCACGATGTTTTCTTTGCTGTGAACAGTCATTTTGCCGATTTAGAATATTTTTTAAGAAGCAACAAATCGCCAAATTACAACTTTGTATATGATCAAGTAATTAGTTATGGAGAACTTGTTTCAACCACAATTGTAAGCTACTATTTCAATCATAAAGGATTAAAAAACAATTGGATTGACGTTAGAAATCTCATTAAAACCGATGCCGCATACCGTGACGCCAATGTAGATTGGGAACAAACTCAAAAATTAATTTCAAAAGAAGTAAAAAAGAAAGCATTAAATATCACACAAGGTTTTTTAGGATCAGACGACAATAATTTTACCACAACTTTAGGTCGTGAAGGTTCCGATTATACCGCTGCCATTTTTGCTTATTGTTTGAATGCTGACAGTGTAACCATCTGGAAAGATGTTCCTGGTGTGATGAATGCCGACCCAAGATATTTTGAAAATGCAATTTTGTTAAATCAAATTTCTTATCGTGAAGCTATAGAATTAGCCTTTTATGGGGCTTCTGTAATTCACCCAAAAACGTTGCAACCGTTACAGAAAAAAGAAATTCCACTTTTTGTAAAATCGTTTATAAATCCATTACTTCCTGGAACTTCAGTCTCTAAAGGTGCCGATTTAGAACCAAAAACTTCGTGTTTCATTGTAAAGAAAAATCAATTATTAATTTCGCTTTCGTCTATAGATTTCTCTTTTATTATGGAAGAAAACATCAGTGAAATTTTTGCACTTTTGCATAAGTTCAAAATCAAAGTAAGCTTAATTCAAAACACAGCCATCAGTTTTTCTATTTGTATTGAAGATAAATTTGGAAATTTCAACGAGCTAAAAACCATTCTTTCAAAGAAATTTAAAGTTTCTTACAACGAAAATGTTTCGCTTTACACCATTCGTCACTTCTCTAAAGAAGCCGCCGAAATGGTAGAAAAAGACAAAACCGTTTTGGTAAAACAAATTTCTAGAGAAACGATGCAGATTGTTACTAAGGAGTAAGTATGAAAGAAAAATCAAAAATCTCAATTGAAATTCAGAAAGAGCTAGATATAAGACTTAAAAACCTAAAGAAAAATGACTCTAAGTTATATTCATGGGATAAAGTGAAAAATCATTTGAAAGAAATTAGAAAATAAAACTTTAAATGTCAAGAAAAATAATAATAATAGTTTTTCTCGTTCTACTTTTATTTGCAATTTTCTATTTAAACAATAGAATTAATGCATTTGATATGAGATTTTATAATGGAAAAGACAATGGTGTTTTTGCAAGATTTGAACTAATTGTAATTTCAAGTGCTTTATTTTTCTTTTTTATTACAAGAAAAAATAGAATTTTCAACTTAGTAATTGGATTTATTATTGGAATATTTTCTGGTATAATTAGTTATTTTCTTGCTGTTTTCATTCCGTCAAACCCATTTTTTGATTTTTCTTATCATATAATTGCAACAAGTCTTTTTGTAATTGCTTTTTTTCAAATAGAAAAACATTTTGTCTCAAAGAAATTGGCATCTTAATCTGTTTATCAGTCAACTTTTTCCAATAATAAATACTACTTTTGACATTTATGAGTTATCTTATTTATGTTGAAAAATAGTTTTTTATGGATGTTATTATGCTGTTTTGCGGGCATGTTTGCTCAAGAAATAGAAACGCCCTATAAAAACAAAAAAATAGCGTTTTCTAAAGATACCATTGCTATTGATAACGTTAGTATCAATAAATCCTTCTTTAAAATTCTTGACAAACAAGGAAACGAAATTGATTCCTCCAATTATAAAATTGATTTTCAAACATCAAAATTGATTTTCAAAAACAATTACGTTTCTCAAGATTCACTAACCATTCGCTATTTAAAATTCCCAGAATTTCTTACTAAAACCTACTCTATTTATGACAATAAACGAGTCGTTTCTAACGAAGCCGGAAATTTATACACCATAAAACGAGACCCTTTAAAAACCTTCAAACCCTTTGACGGATTGAACACCTCAGGAAGTATCACTCGTGGAATTACCGTGGGAAACAATCAAAACTCGACTGTAAATTCTAATCTTGATTTGCAAATTACAGGTAAAATTTCTAATAAAGTTTCGCTTCGTGCTTCTATTCAAGATAGTAACATTCCTTTGCAAGATGGTGGCTATTCGCAAACCTTAGACGAATTTGACCAAATTTTTATCGAATTATTTTCAGACAAATGGAACATTCGTGCTGGCGATTTATTTCTTGAAAACAGACAATCTAAGTTTTTAAATTTCAATAAAAAAGTACAAGGATTATCTTCAAAATTCACTTTTGGAACACCTCAAAACAAAACGGAAGTTTTTGCTTCAGGTGCAATTGTTCGTGGTCAATATGCCAAAAGCAATTTTACTGGACAAGAAGGAAATCAAGGTCCATACAAATTGCGCGGTGCCAATGGAGAATTATTTGTACTCGTAATTTCGGGCTCTGAACGCGTTTTTGTAAACGGAATTCTATTAAAAAGAGGTGAAAGCAACGATTATATAATCGATTATAATGCTGGAGAAATCATCTTTACTTCTTTATTTCCTATCACTTCTGAAATGCGAATTGTTATTGAATACCAATATTCTGATAGAAATTTCACCCGATTTGTATCTTATGGTGGCGCAACGCATCAAGCGAAAAAATGGTCTATTGGCGGATTTTTATACTCTGAAAATGATGTAAAAAATCAACCTTTACAACAAAATTTATCTAACGAACAAGTTGAAATTCTTAAAAATGCTGGAGATGATTCTAATTTAATGACTGCGCCATCAGCTTACGAAGATTCTTATTCGGAAAATAAAATTTTGTACGAGAAAGTCATAATTGGTGGTGTGGAAGTTTTTCAATATTCTAATGATGAAAATGATACCTTATATAATGTTCGCTTTTCGTTGGTTGGAAATAACTTAGGAAATTATGTTTTAGCAAACAACAATGCCGTTGGAAAAATTTACGAATATGTGGCTCCCATTGCCGGAATACCACAAGGAAATTATGAACCAATAACCCGATTAATTGCTCCAACAAAAATTCAAATTGCCACAATTTTAGGAAGCTATAACCCAAGTGAGAAAACTGCAATTGATTTTGAACTCGGCGTTAGCAACAACGATTTGAATCTTTATTCAACCATTGACGACAATAACAACAGAGGAATTGCAACAAAAATCAATGGTAAACAGCGACTATTTTCAGGAAAATTTAATCTTGACGTTTTTGCAAATTATCAATTAGTACAACAAAATTTCAAAACCATTGAACGATTATTCAATATAGAATTCAATCGCGATTGGAATTTAACCACCATTTCTGGCAATCAAAGTTTGTTGGTTTCAGGTTTAAATTTTGATTTTAAAACCAAAGGATTTGCCAAATATCAGCTAGAAAAACTAGATTTTACTACTAATTTTTCGGGAACACGACACCTTGTTCAAGGTAGTTTCAAACATAAAAAACTGGTTGTTCAGCAAAATTCTAGTGTCATGAAAAGCTCTGGAACTATTTCAAATACTGACTTTATTCGAAATCAAACGAGAGCAAAACTACATTTTAAAAAAAACTGGATTGGTGCAAGTTTCAATCTAGAAGACAATCAAGAAAAATTGGTTACCACAAATCAATTCACCTCTTTAAGTCAACGTTTTTCTGAATATGGTGCGTTTATTGGTCGTGGAGACAGTACAAAAGTTTATGCAGAAATTGGCTATTTAAACAGAAAAAACGACAGTTTACAATCAGGAATATTACAACGAGTAAACAGCTCTGATTCCTATTATTTGAAATCAAAATTAATTCAAAACAAAAAAACCAATTTGTCGCTTTTTGTAAATTACAGAAGATTAAAATATATCCAAGCAACAATCCCTACAGAACCATCATTGAATTCTAGATTGCTTTATAATGATACTTTTTTCAGTCAATTAATTCAAACTACAGTTGCCTACGAAAATGTTTCTGGCACCATTGCGCAACAAGAGTTTACTTATTTAGAGGTTAATCCTGGACAAGGAGTTTACATGTGGAACGATTACAACAACAACGGAATTCAAGAACTACAAGAGTTTGATATAGCAGCTTTTCCTGACCAAGCCAAGTATGTTCGTGTATTTCTTCCCAATCAAATTTTTGTAAAAACCCATCAAAATAAATTCTCACAATCGGTAACTTTTAGTCCTTCTAAATGGATAAACAATAAGGGGTTCAAGAAACTACTCTCTTATTTCTACAACCAAACTTCGTTTTCATTAGACAGAAAAATTCAACGTGATTCGGATAATTTTAATCTCAATCCGTTTTCAACAAACGAAGATAATTTACTTGGACTCAATACAAATTTTAGAAACAGTTTATTTTACAATCGAGGCAAGCAACGTCATTCCTTGACATACACCTATTTGAATGGTCGAGTAAAAACATTGCTATCTATTGGTTCACAAGAAAATACAACACAATCCAATCAGTTGCAATATGCCCATTTGGTCAAGAAAAGTTGGTTATTTAATATAGATTCCTCCCTTTCAAATTCAGAAAGTATCTCTGATAATTATGCTACACGAAACTTTGAATTGAATTCTCACACCATAGAACCCAAAATTTCCTATTTATTTTCAAACAATAAAAGTTTGTCGTTTTTTTATGAATATAAAAACAAAGAAAACATTATAAACTTACTCGAATCTTTAAAACAGCAACGTTTCGGAATATCCTTTAATTATTCAAGCGAGAAAAAATTTACAGCCAATGGAGAATTTTCACTTTATAATAATGCGTTTATTGGAAATGCGCTTTCACCAGTTGCTTTTCAAATGCTCGAAGGATTACAACCTGGTAAAAACAGCACTTGGCGCTTACTTTTACAAAAAAATCTAACGCAATATCTTGACATTAACATCAATTATCAAGGGCGAAAATCTGATACAAGTAACGCAATTCATACAGGGAGTGTTCAATTAAGAGCATTTTTTTAATATAATCATAGTTCAATGTCAAAAAAATAATATTGGAATAATTGTAGTTTAGAATTAATTCGTTAATTTTAAACTTTAATAACCTAAATTAAGAAATCACAAGAAATCGAAGATTCATGATTTCTAATTAAAAAAAATTAAAACCATGAGTAAAAAACTAATTTTATTATGCTTAGTATTTGTTTTCTCAAATACAATTTTTGCACAAGATGCAAAAGAAAAAGTTTCAAAAGCTAAAGCAAAAACAGAAAAAGCAGTAAAGGCTAAAACAGAAAAAACAGAAAAGCTGAAAGTAGAAAAAGCAAAAAAAGACGTAGAAAAAAAAGTCTCTAAAGCTAAAAAAGAAACCGAAGAAAAAGCATCAAAACTTAAAAAAGACGGAACACCAGACAAACGTTTCAAAGACGCTAAAGCTAAAGCTAAAGAAACAAAAGCATCTGCAACAGGAAAAGCAAAGGCTACAGAAGGAAAAGCAAAAGCAACTGCAAACAAAACGGCTGCAAAAGTTAAAAAAACGGCTGCTGAAGAAAAAGAAGATATGAAAGAAACTGCAGCTTCTAAAACTGCAGAGAAAAAAGTTGCCGACAAAGTAACTGGAAAATATAAAGGTAAAAAAGTTTTCACCGGACCAAGAGGCGGAAAATATTACATCAATAAAAACGGTAACAAAACCTATATCGAAGCGGAACAAGAAGAGTAATAATTTTTTTTTTAAAATTTTTAAAAATGCAACTTTCAACCTATCGAAAGTTGCATTTTTTGTTTAGTTTTTAACTTAAATTTTCCTTTTAAAATCATTACGAAAACTTATCGTAAAAACTCATAAATCCCTTATTTTTAGGGTTTTTTTCATTTTGTAAGGTTTGTAAACAATTGTTAAACAATATTTTACGAAAAATTGTAAAAGTGACTTTATTCTTAAGCATTGTTAAAAACTAAAGCCGATTGTGAATAAGTTTGACTTTCTTTTTCGTTTAAAATTGACAACCTTTGTAACTGTTGAAAAAAGTTAAAAAAACCAAATAAAAACCTATAATTATGTCTTTCATAGAACCAATCCTTAAAGAAAATAAAGATCGCTTTGTAATTTTCCCAATCAAGCATCAAGACATATGGGAATGGTATAAAAAACAAGAAGCTTGCATTTGGACAGCAGAAGAAATTGACTTACACACCGATTTGAACGATTGGAATAATAAGTTAAATGCAGATGAAAAATATTTTATCAAACATATTCTTGCCTTTTTCGCTGCATCTGACGGAATTGTAAACGAAAACCTTGCCGAAAATTTTGTAAATGAAGTACAATATCCTGAAGCAAAGTTTTTCTATGGTTTTCAAATTATGATGGAAAACATTCACAGCGAAACCTATTCGTTGTTGATTGATACTTATGTAAAAGACGAAGCTGAAAAACACGAACTTTTTCACGCCATTGAAACGTTTCCGGCTATTAAAGAAAAAGCAGAATGGGCTCTAAAATGGATAGCGTCTGATTCGTTTGCAGAACGATTGATTGCCTTTGCAGCCGTAGAAGGAATTTTCTTCTCAGGTTCTTTTTGTTCTATTTTCTGGTTGAAAAAACGTGGTTTAATGCCTGGATTGACTTTTTCTAACGAATTAATTTCTCGTGATGAAGGAATGCATTGCGATTTTGCCGTGCATTTACACACCAATCACATTGTAAATAAAGTGCCTAAAGAAAGAATCACAGAAATTTTAACCAATGCTTTAGACATTGAAAGAAAATTCATTACCGAGTCACTTCCTGCAAGTTTAATTGGAATGAATGCCACTTTAATGACACAATATTTAGAATTTGTTACCGATAGATTGTTGGTAGAACTAGGATGCGATAGAGTTTACAACTCTTCCAATCCATTCGACTTCATGGACATGATTTCGCTTCAAGGAAAAACCAATTTTTTTGAAAAACGTGTTGCAGAATACCAAAAAGCAGGAGTAATGAATTCCGATTCGGAATCTAGCAAAATTAGTTTCGACGCTGATTTTTAATAAAGTTCTCGCAAAAACACAAAGTCTTAAAGTTTATTAACCAAGCTAAGGTCTTTGTATTTATCCAGGAATTAAAAATAAAAAACATCGCATTGCGCCTCTGCGTCTTTGCGAGAAATCAAAATTATATTACAAATAACCCGAAATAGCGAAGGGATTTTCTATTTCACAAAAACTTAAAACTTATGTACGTAGTAAAAAGAGACGGTCACAAAGAACCGGTAATGTTTGACAAAATAACCGATAGAATTAAAAAACTATGCTATGGTTTAAACGACAGAGTAGATGCTGTAAAAGTAGCCATGCGCGTAATTGAAGGACTCTATGATGGAGTAACTACGTCAGAATTAGATAATCTTGCAGCAGAAACAGCAGCGTCAATGACTATTTCGCATCCTGATTATGCACAGTTAGCAGCAAGAATCGCCATTTCAAATTTACATAAAAACACCAACAAATCATTCTCAGAAACGATGAATGAAATGTATCATTATGTAAACCCAAGAACCAATCAAGAAGCACCTTTACTTTCGGAAGAAGTTCATAATGTAATTCAAGAAAATGCAGAATTTTTAAATTCTCACATCATATACAACCGTGATTTTAACTACGATTATTTTGGTTTCAAAACCTTAGAACGTTCCTATTTGTTAAAAATTAATGGTAAAATTGTAGAAAGACCACAACACATGTTGATGCGTGTTTCGGTTGGAATTCACTTAAACGACCTTGAGTCGGTAATTGAAACTTACGATTTAATGTCGAAAAAATTCTTTACCCACGCCACACCAACATTGTTCAACGCTGGAACACCAAAACCTCAAATGTCGTCTTGTTTCTTGTTAACGATGAAAGATGATAGCATTGACGGAATTTATGATACGTTGAAACAAACTGCAAAAATATCACAATCAGCTGGTGGCATTGGATTAGCAATTCACAACGTTCGTGCAACAGGTTCATACATTCGAGGCACTAACGGAACTTCAAACGGAATTGTTCCTATGTTGAGAGTTTTCAATGATACCGCTCGTTATGTAGATCAAGGTGGTGGAAAACGTAAAGGAAGTTTTGCAATTTACCTAGAAACGTGGCATGCCGATATTTTTGAATTCCTAGATTTGAAAAAAAATACAGGAAAAGAAGAAATGCGTGCAAGAGATTTATTCTTTGCTATGTGGACCTCCGATTTATTTATGAAACGTGTAGAAGCCGATTCCACATGGACTCTAATGTGTCCCAACGAATGTCCGGGATTAGATGCTGTTTATGGCGACGAATTTGAAGCATTATACACTTCGTATGAAGCACAAGGAAAAGGAAGAAAAACAGTAAAAGCGCGTGAACTTTGGGAAAAAATACTAGAATCTCAAATTGAAACCGGAACGCCTTATATGCTGTATAAAGATGCAGCGAACAGAAAATCGAACCAAAAGAATTTGGGAACTATTCGATCGTCAAACCTGTGTACAGAAATCATGGAATACACCTCTGCAGATGAAATTGCTGTGTGCAACTTAGCGTCTATATCCTTACCAATGTTTGTTGAAAACGGAAAATTCAATCACGAATTGCTATTCAACGTAACAAAACGTGTAACAAGAAACTTAAACAAAGTAATTGACAGAAACTATTATCCTGTAATAGAAGCTGAAAATTCTAACATGCGTCATCGCCCTGTTGGTCTTGGTGTTCAAGGTTTGGCAGATGCTTTTATCATGATGAGAATGCCTTTTACAAGTGACGAAGCAAAACAATTGAATCAAGATATTTTTGAAACATTATATTTTGCAGCAGTTACTGCTTCTATGGAATTGGCTAAACAAGAAGGACCCTATTCTTCTTATAAAGGTTCACCGATTTCTAAAGGTGAATTTCAACATAATTTATGGAACATTAAAGACGAAGAACTTTCTGGAAGATGGGATTGGGCAGGTTTAAGAAAAAAAGTTTTAGCAAATGGTGTTAGAAACTCATTGTTAGTAGCACCAATGCCAACAGCTTCAACATCACAAATTCTTGGAAACAACGAAGCTTTTGAACCTTATACTTCTAACATTTATACGAGAAGAGTACTTTCGGGAGAATTTATTGTGGTAAACAAACATTTACTTAACGATTTAGTAGAAAGAGGATTGTGGAACGAAACATTGAAACAAGAATTGATGCGAAACAATGGTTCTGTTCAAGCATTAGATATTCCTGAAGATTTGAAAGAATTATACAAAACCGTTTGGGAAATGTCAATGAAAGACATCATTGATATGAGTCGCCAAAGAGGTTACTTTATTGACCAATCACAATCGTTGAACTTGTTTATGCAAGATGCCAACTATGCTAAATTGACTTCGATGCATTTCTACGCTTGGAAATCAGGTTTAAAAACTGGAATGTATTACTTGAGAACAAAAGCTGCGGTTGATGCCATCAAGTTTACCTTAAATAACGATAAAAAAGCAGAACCCATTGAAGTTCAAGAACAACCTGCAACAGAAATAAATGCCATCACAGAACCATTACAACCCATTGCAGTTCTAAACGAACCGGTTGAAATGACTGCCGAAGAATACAGAGCAATGATTGAAATGGCAAAAAATGCTGGACCGGACGATTGTGAAATGTGTGGTTCTTAATGTTATAATCTTTTGAAATACATGGACAAACTAAAACAAGATTTAGAAAGAGAATTGTCAATTTTGCTAAATGAGATGCCAGAGAAAAACAATAAATCTGCAATAGGTAAGCAAAAAAGATTACAATATTACATTGATAATCAAGAAAAATTTAGACAGAAATTAAATGAAATTGGTAAATCATATTCCGATTCAAACCCTTTAGAACAAAATGATTTAGTCAGTTTAAAAGATTTATTGAATAGTTATTACAACTCTTTTACAAAAAGTGTTTAATTTAAATTCAGAAACAGCTATCAATTACGATGGCTGTTTTGTTTTTAGAAAATAATTCAGCAATTCCTACATTTAAAATAATTAATGAAAAAAGTTTATGTAGCAAATAAAAATGAAAATCCATTTAAATACTATTTATGAAAAATGAACTAATAAAAAGCTTAACAAATGATTTTGAAGATTTTTCACAATCAACTGATAATGGAATTGAGTTTTGGTTTGCAAGAGATATTCAACATTTATTAGGTTATTCAGAATGGAGGAATTTTACCAAGGTAATTTTAAAGTCTAAGATTTCATGTGAAGCTTCTGGAAATCTTACATCAGACCATTTTGTTGACGTCAACAAAATGGTGTCAATTGGTTCTGGAACTGATAGAGAAATAGAGGACATTATGTTAACCCGATATGCATGCTATTTAATTGCTCAAAACGGTGATCCTAGAAAAGAACAAATTGCTTTTGCACAAAATTATTTTGCTATTCAAACTAGAAAATTTGAAATTATTGCAAAAAGAATAGATGATTGGGAAAGATTAAATGCTAGACAAAAATTAACATTATCAGAAAAAGAGTTGTCAGAATTAATTTATGAAAAAACTGGTGATGATAAAAACTTTGGAATAATTAGAAGTAAAGGCGATCAAGCATTATTTGGAGGAAAGAACACTGGGCAAATGAAAAAGAAATTAGGCGTACCTGATAATCGACCGCTTGCAGATTTTTTACCAACCATCGTAATAAAGGCAAAAGATTTTGCAACTGAGATAACAGTTTTTAACACTAAAAATAAAGGTTTATCAACAGAATCAAAAATATCATCCGAGCATATTAAAAACAACCTTGGGGTAAGAAAATTATTGTTAAAGAGAGAAATTACTCCCGAAAATCTTCCTCCTGAAGAAGATATTAAAAAACTTGAAAGAAGAGTTAACTCTGAAACTAAAAACATTGGAAAAAATCCTGACAAGCTATCATAAATAAAGAATATAAAAACAGTCATCAACTCGATGGCTGTTTTGTTTTTTAATTATCTTTGAAATCAAATTGAAAATACAATGTCAAAAGAAAAAGGAGTTTACACTGGAATTATAGAAAAAGACGAAAACGGAAACTATTTCTGTGGTGCATATTTATTAGATTATCAAATGGTTGCCAAAGATTTTAAATTGGGCGACGAAATCAATATCAAATCAGTTATTGCTAATCCGAGTGACAAAAGTTATAATCAATATCCAAAGAAATCGCGCCATTTCTTTTTGTCAAATGATAAAAAATAATTGCAATGCTTACTTTCAAAAGAACAACTTCAGATAATCCCGATTTTGAAAAACTCGTAGCTCAATTAGATGCTTATTTAGCAGTTTTAGATGGTGAAGATCATGCCTTTTATTCGCAATTTAACAAGTCGAGTTTGTTGAAAAATGCTTTGATTGTCTATGAAAATGAAATTCCAATTGCAATTGGTGCTTACAAAGAATATGATGCTGAAACTGCCGAAATGAAACGAATGTTTACTTTGCCTGAACATCGCGGAAAAGGAATTGCAACCAAAGTTTTAACAGCTTTAGAAACTTGGGCAAAAGAAGAAAATTACAAAACTGCTTTATTAGAAACAGGCTACATGCAAAACGATGCCATCAATTTATATCAAAAATTAGGCTATAAAATCATTGAAAACTTTGGGCAATATCAAGGTGTTGAAAATAGCATTTGCATGAAAAAAAACATCTAATATCTAAAATCAAAATATCTAATATTAAATGATGAACTGGGAACAACTTTTATCTTTAAAACGTCAAGGCGACAAAGGAAAACGACTACGAATAGAACAAGACGATACCCGTTTGGGTTTTGAAGTTGACTACGACAGAATTATTTTCTCATCAGCTTTTAGAAGTTTGCAAGATAAAACACAGGTCATTCCGTTGTCAAAAACCGATTTTGTTCATACGCGACTGACCCACAGTTTAGAAGTTTCGGTAGTTGGACGTTCAATTGGACGATTGGTAGGAAAGAAAATCATTGAAAAATATCCGCATTTACAAGAAATTCATGGCTATCAAGCTAATGATTTTGGTGCAATTGTGGCCGCAGCTTCCTTAGCACACGACATTGGAAATCCACCATTCGGACATTCTGGTGAAAAAGCCATTGGTGAATATTTTTCTATCGGCAAAGGACAAAAATTTAAAGAACAACTTACCGATAAAGAATGGCAAGATTTAATAGATTTTGAAGGAAACGCCAACGGATTCTCCGTTTTAACAAGTTCACGACCTGGTATAGAAGGAAGCATCCGATTGACTTATGCTGTTCTTGGTTCGTTTATGAAATATCCGAAAGAAAGTTTACCAAAAAAACCAACTTCCAATATTGCCGATAAAAAATATGGCTTCTTTCAAACCGACAAAGAATTTTTTAAAGAAGTTGCCCATGAATTAGGATTAATTCCAAACAAATCAGGAAATGATATTGGCTATGAAAGACATCCGCTTGCCTATCTGGTTGAAGCTGCCGATGATATTTGTTATACTATAATTGATTTTGAAGATGGTATAAATCTCGGATTAGTGTCGGAAGATTATGCCTTAGAATATTTAATTAAATTAGTAAAAGATACTATTGACACCAACAAATATAAGACGCTTACTACAAAAGAAGATAGAATAAGCTATTTACGTGCTCTAGCCATTGGAAATCTAATTAACGATGCCGTGAGTATATTTATAGAAAATGAAGAAGCTATTCTCAAAGGAGAATTTCCATATGCTCTTACCGATAAAAGTAAATACAAAGCACAAATTGACGACATCATTAAACTAAGTGTGAAAAACATCTACCAAAGTCGTGAAGTAATTGAAAAAGAACTATCTGGATATCAAATGATTAATAATTTGTTAGACAAATTCATAACAGCTTATAACAACAATCATGAAGGAAAAGCTACCAATTACGACAAGTTATTATTAAAGATTTTGCCAGAAAAACACCATCCCGATGCCTTGCTAGAAAAAGAGAGTTTATACGAACGATTATTGCACATTTGCCATTTCATTTCAATGTTAACCGATGGAAAAGCTTTGTTATATAATGACATAATTACAGCATAAAATTTGTTAAAATTTTGATTTTCAAGCAAAATACTTGCAATTACATGAAAATTAAATTAGATTTGTTACCCTATAAAAAAACTACAAACATTAATTATGAAAAAAATTACATCTCTATTGATGATTTTGTTTACAATTTTGAGTTTTTCACAAGAAAACAGAGTGAAAATTCAAAACTATTTAGACAGAAACAAAGCCAACTTTAATCTTACATCACAAGATATTAGTGATTGGACAATTGAAAGTACAGGTAATTCAGAATCTACTAAAATTGATACTTATTGGATTAAACAAAGACACCAAGGAATAGAAATCTTTAATTCTGTTTCAAATATTTGGATGAAAAATGATGAAGTGATCAACTCTACTGGCGTTTTTATTTCAAATGTTGCTCAAAAAGTTAACACAACTTCACCAACATTATCTGTTTTAAATGGACTTAACAAAGCATTTGAATCTGTAAACCAAACAAGTTCAAACAATCAAATCATTGAAACTATTAGCAATAATGAATTTAAAATTTCTAATGGTAACCAAACAGAAGATGCTATCACCGCAGAACTTGTTTATCAACCCATGGGTGAGACTTTAAGATTATCCTGGGATTACACATTCTATACTCAAGATTACAAACACCTTTGGAGTATGAGAGTTGACGCAGTAACTGGAACTATTCTTCAAAAACATGACTTAGTAATTTCATGTAATTTTGAAAACCACAAAGGACACAAACATGGCTCTTCAGATTTTTCTTTTTACAAAAATTTGTTTAAAGATGAAAATTTAGCAACTCCTCTTCAAGTACAAGGTGGGTCTTACAGAGTTATTCCTTTCAATTTTGAAAGCCCTAATCACACTGCTAGACAGCTTGTTGCAAACCCTGAAAACGCAACTGCGTCTCCTAAAGGATGGCATGATACCAATACGATTGCTGGAAATACAGCCAGTTTAAAATACACGTATACTAGAGGTAACAATACTTGGGCAAGAGCAGATTATACAGGTGTAAACCCAACCACGCACAATACCAATGCTGCTTCAAATGGCTTTGCTCCAGATGGTGGTGCAGCATTAAATTTTGATTTTCCTTACCCAGGTACAGCTGTAAGTGCAGACACTTATATTAGCGCTGCAACAACTAACTTGTTTTACATGACAAACATATTACATGATGTTTGGTATCAATATGGATTTAATGAGCCTAATGGAAATTTCCAACAAACAAATTATATTAGTGGAGGAACAGCTTCTGATGCCGTTTGGGGTGACGCACAAGATGGCTCACAAGCAGGCACACCCACTTCAAATAACGCAAATTTTTCAACTCCGGTAGATGGTTCTAAACCAAGAATGCAGATGTACTTGTGGAATTATGGTCCTAAGTCATTATTCGTTCTATCACCGTCTTCAATTGCCGGAGAATATTATTCTGCAGAAAATGGTTTTGACCCAGGAAATGTGCCTGTTCCATTAGCACCTGGTTCTATAGAAACACCATTAGCATTATATTTAGATGCAGATCCTTCTACCTCTATTGCTTGTACTCCAGCATCAAATGCTGCAGCACTTAATGGTAAAATAGTAATTTTAAGAAGAGGTGATTGTACCTTTGTTTCGAAAGTAATAAATGCGCAAAATGCAGGTGCAATTGCAGTAATTGTTGTAAATAACGCAGCAAATCAACTAGTTACCATGAGCGGTGCTGATGGAAATATCACGATTCCTGCGGTATTTGTAACTCAAGAAGTCGGAGAAGCTATTATTGCTGAAATGCAAAACGGACCAGTTACCGTTAAATTACAAAAACAACCTTTTGTAAATTCTGATGGTGATTTAGATAATGGTATTATATCTCACGAATTTGGTCATGGTATTTCCACAAGATTAGCAGGGGGCAGATTAAACTCAAGTTGTCTTCAAAATTATGACCAAATGGGAGAAGGTTGGTCTGATTGGTTTGCTATGATGATGCAAATCAAACCAGGTGATGTTGGCACTACTCCAAGAGGTCTTGCAACTTTCGTATTAAGTGAGCCAACAACTGGTGGAGGATTGAGATCCTATCCTTATTCAACCGATATGACTATCAACCCTCTTACTTATGATGATTCAAATTCTGATATTCCATCAGACCCAGCAGACACTTCCTTTAGATACGTAAATGGTGATTTTTGGGCAACAGTGCTTTGGGATTTAAATTGGGCTTATATTCAAAAATATGGCTATGATGACAATAAATATACAGGTACAGGTGGTAATAACAAAGTAATGCGATTAGTACTTGATGGACTTAAATTACAACCTTGTAGCCCAACTGTTGTATCGGCAAGAGATGCACTATTTGCAGCAGATCAAGCCACAACTGGCGGACAAGATTATTGTATGATTGCTGAAGTTTTTAGAAGAAGAGGTGTTGGATTAAATGCTTCTGCTGGAAGTAATCAAGATTGTAGTGATCAAGTAGAAAACTTTGATGCCTTTCCTACAGGTCCAAACTGTACTTTAAGTGTTGACTATTTTGAAAATAATGAGTTATTCAGAATTTATCCAAATCCAACAAATGGATTACTTAATGTAAGAATCAACAACTATGTAGGTAAAGTAAACATTCAAGTAATAGACATCAATGGAAGAATAGTAAGTGAATTTAAAAATGAAGATTTCAATACTGAAAAATCACTTAACTTAAACAACTTACAAGCCGGAATGTATGTTCTAAAAGTGAATGGTGACAATGTTAACTTCACTCAAAAAATTATTAAAAACTAAATAATAGTTATAAACAAACAAAAGGCTTTCATTAATTTGAAAGCCTTTTTTTATATAAAATTATAAATTATTCCTATGCCCAACATTTGTTTTATACCATAAACTTTTGGACTATTTTATAAATATTATTAGTATAATCTGCCTCATTAAATGAATTAAACAGCAGTAATAATACCAGTTGGCTTTTTGTATTTAAAAAAATTGATTGCTAAATTATGTTTTACGCTCTTCTATAAACGGTAAAGTATAGTATTTACAACTTTGGGCAGAAAATCCTACTACAAATTCAGGCGATAAAGTATTTGCAAAATTCCTACTGAAGCAATGGATTTGTACCAAAGAAGTACTGTTTCGCTTTCAATTTATAGATTGTTTTAAAAGAAACTAAGGTTTAATAATTAAAACCGAAGGAATATTACTTAACCAAACACTCTCCGAATCTACAAGATTTTTCCAACTTTCAAGTGATATCATCATCATATCTTGTTGCAAAAGAAAACCTGCTTTCATTTTACTTTCATCAATTATAGTGATTTTTTCGGGATAAGAATTTTGAAGACTGTTAATGGCATTTTCAATAACAAAATTATTTTTGACCTGATTGTTGATGTCAAGAATGGTGATTTTAGTATCGTTATTGAAAATTAACTTTTGAGAATATTCCATCAAAAAAGTATCTTCCGAACCGAATATTGGAACAAAAACAGCTTCTACTTTCACTAAATCTTTATCAATTAAAATCCCAAGTGGCTTTTTAGTTTTTGAAATTACCAAACGTGTTCTGTCGTCAAAAGGAGAATTTTCAAACAATCCTTCTTTTCCCGTGAATTTGTCTAACAATCGGTCTGGATTTATAAGTCGTGTTGTAAAACCAAGGACTTTTCCTAGAAAAGAACCTTCAAAAATAGATTTTCCTAAACCAACCAAAACCAAATCATATTCTCCACGAACAGCAATGTCTGCAATATCAGTTTCAATATCAATTGTAGATTTGAATATGGTTGTTAATTTTTGATGCAACACTTCTGATTCTTCTAGAATGGGTTCAAAAGTATATTTCTCATATTCCTCAAGATTATAGGAATGAACCTCATCGCTCAAAGACAAGTGCAATGCGGTAACATTGCAATTTTCTTTTTGCTTTTTAATGAAGCTATTTGCCAAACGCAATAGTGATTTGCCTTTTTCATTGTTTCCAAAAGAAATCAAAATCTTAAAATTACTAGTACTAATTTCTTTCGGAATAATAACTTCTCTACGCTTGAAAAAATAATTTATAATATCTATTACAGGGCCCGTCATGAAGGTCGTAAATAATGCCATGATTACCATCATTGTAAAAACCTCGGCAGAAAGTACGCCCAAATCATAACCAATGTTAAGAACCACCAATTCCATCAATCCGCGTGTATTCATTAATGCACCAATGGTTAAACTATCACGCCAATTTTGTCCAACAAATCTTGCTGCTAAAGCACTTCCTACAAATTTTCCAACAACAGCCACAAGAATTATCAATGCGGTAACTTTCCATAAATATGGATCATTGATTAAACCAATTTGGGTGCGCAAACCTGTAAAAACAAAGAATAATGGAAGTAATAAAATCAAAGCTACATCTTCTACTTTTTCAATAAAAATCTTTCTAATATTGATGATATCTGGCATGATTGCTCCGGTCATAAAAGCGCCAAAAAGCGCATGAATACCTATAACTTCGGTTAAATAAGATGAAATAATTAAGGTTAAAAGAAAGATGGCCACAACGGGTTTGCTCAAATTATCTCTTTTGGCATACAAATCACCCACTTTTTTTAGAAAAGGTTTTACTACAAAAAGCATCATCAAAACATAAACCGTAGCCAAAAGAATGATGTAAAGTGAACTCATAAAAGTTCCTGCTTTTACAATAGCAATAACAGCAGCAAGTAAACACCAAGCTGTAATATCATCGGCTGCTGCACAAGTAATTACAATTGTGCCAAGTTTTGTTTTATGGATGCCTCTTTCTTGAACAATTCTTGCTAAAACTGGGAAAGCAGTGATGCTCATGGCAATTCCCATAAATAAACTAAATGACAAAAATTCAACTCCTTGTGGTGCAAATTTGTGATAAATAAAATAAGACAATCCAATTCCGAGAGCAAAAGGAAAAACGATACTTGCATGACTAATTACTACAGCTTCATTGGCTTTGTTTTTCAACACCTTCAAATCGAGTTCCATGCCAATGACGAACATAAAAAGAATTAAACCAATTTGGCTTAAAAACTGTAAATTTCCTAAAGATTCAATAGGAAAAAGCATGGCAGAATATTCTGGTAAATACATACCAACTACAGATGGACCGAGAAAAATTCCGGCAATAATTTCGCCAATAACACTTGGTTGACCAATTTTTCTGAAAATCCATCCAAAAAAACGAGCCACAATTATAATGGTAATAATTTGTAATAATAAAATGGCTAGAGGATGCTTCAGGTTATGAACCAAAGAATTTATAAACTGTCCAAAAAGGGAATCATTAGATGTTTTAGCAATAACATTTCTTCCTATTTCTAAAGATTTTCCTTTGGTAACAATCCAAAACATAAGGGCAATAAAACCGCCTGTTACACCAATATAGAATATTCCATTTTTAAACTTCTTCATTTTCTAAATCCAAATTTTTATACTACAAATATGAGAAAACTTAATCGTAAAACGGCAACATAATGTAAAATTAATATAAAATTTACTTCCCGATATTTCTAAACAAAAGATAGGTTTTAGTTCTTTAATTTAGAGCACTTTTCACTACCTTTGCACTCGTTTTAAAATTTCAAATGAAAAAGTTATTAGGTATTGGTTTTTGGGAATTAATTGCCCGAATTATCCTCAGAAATAGAAGCTTACTCTTATGCTTAGTTGTAGTAATTACATTTCTAATGGCTTTTCAGTGGAAAGATTTGAAATTTACCCATACAGAAGCTAACCTAATTCCTGCCGATGACAAAGTAAATGTTGATTACAATAGCTTTCTAAAAAACTTTGGTGAAGAAGGAAATCTTATAGTTATTGCTACAAAAGACAAAAAATTATTTACTCCAGAAATTTATAAAAAATGGACTGAATTGATGCGTAAAATCAAATCTGACAAAGAAATTGATTTGGTTATTACGGTTGATAATCTTCAAAAACTCACCAAAAACGATGCGTCACAAACATTTGAACTGAAACCTTTTGTGGATTCATCAAAAACGCTTGACGAAAATTACTTAAAACAAATTAAATCAGAATTGTTTAACAAAATGCCTTTCTATGAAGGTTTGTTGTTCAATAAAAAATCAGGTGCCATTCGTTCAGCCGTTTATTTGGATAAGAAAATTGTAAATACTATTGCAAGAAAAGAATATATATTAAACACGTTTATTCCTGAGATTAACAAGTTTGAAAAGGAAACTGGAGTTGATTTAAGAACTTCAGGAATGCCCTACATTAGAACGTTAAATGCTAAAACCATTGTTGACGAAATTGGAATATTTATTGGAGCAGCTTTACTAATCACATCTTTAATTTTCTTCTTCTTCTTCCGTTCGTTTAGAGCCACTTTAATTTCGTTAGTAATAGTAATTATTGGTGTAATGTGGTCTTTTGGAATCATTGCACTAATGGGGTATGAAATTACTGTTTTGACAGCTTTAGTTCCAACATTAGTAATTGTAATTGGAATTCCGAATTGTATTTTCTTTATTAATAAATACCATCAAGAATATCAAAAACATTCTAATAAAGCCAAGGCACTTCAACGTGTAATTACAAAAACCGGAACGGCTACGTTAATGACCAACTTAACTACAGCATTTGGTTTTGCTACTTTTATTGCTACAAATAATACGTTGTTATCCGAATTTGGTGTAGTAACTTCTATCAATATCATTGCTATTTATTTGCTTTGTTTAATTATAATTCCTATTTTCTTTAGTTACATTCCTTCGCCAATTCCAAGACATCTAGGCCATTTAGAACGAGAATATCTTACTTCTTTCATGAATTGGATTGTTAGAACTGTAAAATTTAATCGTGTTGGAGTTTATGTAACCGCTATAATTCTGCTTGTCTTTGGAATCATCGGAATTTATGAAATTCGAATTTCTGGAAGTATCATTGAAGACATGCCTAAAAAATCGGCTTTCTTTAATGACATTCGTTTCTTCGAAAAAGAATTTGATGGCGTAATGCCATTAGAAATTATGATTGATACCAAAAAGAAAAATGGTGCCATGAAGTTGACCAATTTGCGAAGAATGGAAGATTTAGAAGAAACCATATCCGATATTCCAGAACTTTCTAAACCATTGTCTATTGTAAATGTTGCCAAAAGTTTCAACCAAGCTTACTACAACGGAAATCCAGATTTTTACGCTTTACCTTCTCCAAATGAAGAATTTGCTCTGTTACCCTATATCAAAAATTCTCAAAAAAAATCGAAAGACAATCAGTTAAAAAGTTATATTTCTAACGATGGAAGTGTAGCCAGAATTACCACCTTCATTAAAGACGAAAATGGTGAAAAGATGAAATCAATTGAAACACAGTTGAGAAATAAAATCAATAAAATATTTCCATCACCAAAATATGAAGTAATCATCACCGGAAAAGCATTAGTTTTCCAAAAAGGAACTAAATATTTATTAAACAATTTATTATCCTCACTGTTGTTTGCCTTTTTAATCACAGCAGGATTAGTTGCCATAATGTTTCGTTCGTTCAAAATGGTTTTGGTATCTATTATTCCAAATTTATTGCCTCTTTTGATGACCGCAGGTTTGATGGGATTTTTAGGAATTCCGTTAAAACCGTCAACCATATTAGTGTTCGGAATTGCTTTTGGAATGTCCGTTGACGACACGTTGCGATTCTTAGCGCAATATCGATTGGAACTTTCTAGAAACGATTGGAAGATAAAAAAATCAGTTTTTGCTACTTTCGATGATGCCGGAATTAGTATGTTTTACACCTCAATAGTATTATTCTTCGGGTTTTCTGTATTCATGCTATCAAGTTTTGGCGGAACCATTGCCCTGGGTGGATTGGTAGCTTTAACCCTATTTTTCGGAATGTTATCTAACTTAGTTTTGCTTCCTTCATTAGTATTAACTTTGAATAAAACTTTAGCAAACGAACAGGAATTAAAAACTCCAATGATAGACATCTTAGAGCATACCGACGAAGAATTGGACGAATTAGAAAAAAATAATACATAAAAAATAATTTTTTAGGGTAGTTTTTTTGTTGATTTATACTTATTTTTGCATAGTTTTTTTATCATTTTATCTAATTTTTAGACTATGAAAAACAACAAAAAATACTTTAAAAGACAAATAGACGAGTCCTTAATTATTTGGAAGAATGATCTAAATAAAAAACCACTTTTATTAAGAGGTGCCAGACAAGTTGGAAAATCATCTGCGGTTAGAAATCTTGCACAATCTTTTGAAAATTTTATAGAAATTAATTTTGAAGAAAATAGCTCTATTCATTCCCTTTTTGATGGAATAAATTCAGTTGAAAATATTTGTGCAAAAATTGAAATTATTTATAACAAGCCCATTATTGAAGGTAAAACTTTGTTGTTCTTTGATGAAATTCAATCGTGTCAAAATGCTATTTTAGTTTTACGCTTTTTTTACGAACAAATGACTAATCTGCATGTAATTGCGGCTGGTTCATTGTTAGAGTTTGCTCTCCAAAAACTACCAACTTTTGGTGTTGGACGAATTAGAACACTATTTGTCTATCCGTTTTCATTTGATGAATTTTTAGCTACTCTTGGTGAAAATAGAATACTTGAATTAAAAAACAATGTTATTAATAACAAAGCAATAGATGAAATTTTTCATATAAAACTGAACGATTATCTAAAACAATTTTTAATAATTGGTGGTATGCCCGAAGTGGTTGCAAGATATGCACAAACAAGAAATTTATTAGAGGTTCAACAAGTTTTAGACGATTTAATAATTTCCTATAAAAGTGATTTTACAAAATATAATAAAAGAATTTCTTCCGAAAGAATTACCGAAGTTTTTGAAGCTGTTACAAATCAAATGGGAAATAAATTCACTTATTCTAAAGCGAGTAACCATTTATCGCACATTCAAATTAAAGAAGCTTTACAATTATTAATTTTGGCGGGTTTGGTTATTCCTGTTGTTCATTCCTCTTCCAATGGAATTCCGCTTGGTGCTGAAATTGACCTCAAAAAAAGAAAGATGTTGTTGCTTGATACTGGATTATTTCAAAGAGTATTAAACCTAGATCTTTCATTAATTACCCTAGAAAATGATTTTAAATTGGTCAATAAAGGCGCAATTGCAGAAATGTTTTTTGGCTTAGAATGGTTAAAATATAACAATCCGTTTTCACAAACACAACTCTATTATTGGCATCGCGAAAATAAAACAGGCAATGCCGAAATTGATTATATTGTTCAAAAACAAACCTCTATTCTTCCTGTTGAAATAAAATCATCATCAAAAGGTGCTATGCAAAGTTTAAGAGTTTTTCTCTCTGAAAAAAAATTGGATTATGGAATTCGTTTCTCCTTAGAAAATTTTTCAAAACTAGAAGATGTTTTAATTTATCCTTTATATGCTATTGCTAATTTTTTCAAATCTTAAAAAGTATTGCTTTTAAAAAAAATCTATTTAAACTATCTTTGCGCAAAATACGAGTTATAAAAAACTATCAAAATGAAACATACAAAAGTTAAAGACTTATTAAGTAGCTCAAAAGCGAATTATGAAGTAAATGCAAAAGGTTGGGTTAGAACTTTTAGAAACAATCAATTTATAGCGTTGAATTAAGTAGCTCAAAAGCGAATTATGAAGTAAATGCAAAAGGTTGGGTTAGAACTTTTAGAAACAATCAATTTATAGCGTTGAATGATGGTTCGACCATTAATAATATCCAATGTGTTGTTGATTTTGAAAACACACCCGAAGAAACCTTAAAACGAATTACAACTGGAGCAGCAATTTCTGTAATTGGAACATTAGTTGAAAGCAAAGGCGCTGGCCAAAAATATGAAGTTCAAGTTACTAAACTAGAGATTTTAGGCGATTCAGATGCTGAGAAATTTCCAATGCAACCCAAGAAACACTCGTTAGAATTTTTACGTGAAAACGCTCATTTGCGTGTTCGCACTAATACTTATGGTGCAATAAATAGGGTAAAATCAGCTTTAGCTTTTGCGATACATAAATATTTTCATGATAAAGATTTTAATTATGTACATACACCTATAATTACAGGTAGTGATGCCGAAGGTGCTGGTGAAACTTTTAGAGTTACTTCATTGGATTTAAATAATTTACCCAAAAATGAAGATGGAAGCATTAATTATAAAGAAGACTTTTTTGGAAAAGAAACCAATCTTACAGTTTCAGGACAACTAGAAGCCGAAACTTTTGCCATGGCTTTAGGTCAAGTCTATACTTTTGGTCCCACATTTAGAGCTGAAAACTCCAATACTACAAGACACTTAGCTGAGTTTTGGATGATTGAACCCGAAGTAGCTTTTAACGATTTGAATGACAACATGGATTTGGCAGAAGATTTTATCAAATATGTTATTAAATATACCATTGATAAATGCCAAGACGATTTGAAGTTTTTAGAAAATCGTTTGCAAGAAGAAGAAAAATCAAAACCACAAGCCGAACGCAGCGAAATGAATCTGTTAGAAAAATTGAATTTCGTTTTAGAAAACAATTTCAAACGTGTTTCTTATACTGAAGCTATTGATATTTTAAGAGATTCAACTCCCAACAAAAAGAAAAAATTCAATTATATCATTAACGAATGGGGTGCCGATTTACAAAGCGAACACGAACGCTATTTGGTTGAAAAACATTTCAAATGTCCTGTAATTTTGTTCGATTATCCAGCAAATATCAAAGCGTTTTATATGCGATTAAATGAAGATGGAAAAACCGTTCGTGCGATGGATATCCTTTTTCCAGGTATTGGAGAAATCGTAGGTGGTTCGCAAAGAGAAGAACGTTACGACGTTTTGGTTGAAAAAATGAAAGCCTTAGGCATTGACCAAGAAGAACTTTGGTGGTATTTAGACACTAGAAGATTCGGCTCGGCTGTGCACTCAGGTTTCGGATTAGGATTTGAAAGATTAGTGCTTTTTGTAACAGGAATGACCAATATTAGAGACGTAATTCCGTTTCCAAGAACACCACAAAACGCAGAGTTTTAAAAAAAGGTTAAAAGTTTATAAGTTTAGTTTATATAGGCTTTTAAACTTTTAAACCCATAAACTTTTAAACTATAAAAAATGTTAAAGCAAAACTTACAATTCAAATTATCTCAAAAACTATCTCCACAACAAATCCAGTTGATGAAGCTAATTCAATTGCCTACACAAGCTTTTGAACAACGTTTGTTAGAAGAAATGAATGAGAATCCTGCTTTAGAATCGGGTAAAGACGAAGAAGAAATTTTTGAAAAAGACGAGTTCGACAATAACGATGAATATGACGATTATGAAGGAAGCGATAATATAGAAGCAGACGACATCAATATAGACGAATATTTAAGTAATGACGAAACACCCGATTATAAAACCCAAACAAATAATTATAGTGATGATGACGATGATAGAGAAACACCACTGTCGGCACCAGTTAGTTTTCATCAAGATTTGATCAATCAATTAAACACATTTATACTTACAGACGAACAAAGAGAGATTGCCGAATTTTTAGTAGGAAGTATTGATGACGATGGATATATGCGTCGTTCTATTCAAGATATTGTTGACGATATGGCTTTTACACAAGCTATTTATACCGATGAAAAAACAGTCGAAAAAATATTGAATGTGGTGCATCAATTAGAGCCCTCGGGTGTAGGCGCTAGAAATTTGCAAGAATGTCTGTTGCTCCAACTAAAACACAAAACACCTTCAGAATATGTAGATCTAGCGACCGATATTATCGAAAATCAGTTTGACGCCTTTACAAAAAAACACTACGATAAATTACTTCAAAAATATGGTGTTTCTCAAGAACAGCTAAAAAAAGCGATTGAAGAAATAGAAAAGTTAAACCCTAAACCTGGCGGTTCTTTTACAGGAAATAATAAAATTACCGAACATATTATTCCTGATTTTGCTATCAGAATTATAGACGATGAACTCGAATTGACTCTTAATGGTCGGAATGCACCTTCTTTGCACGTTTCAAAAGACTATCAAGAAATGATGCAAACCTATAAAAGTTCAAAAGACAAATCTCACTCTCAAAAAGATGCTGTACAGTTTATTAAGCAAAAATTAGATTCTGCCAAGTGGTTCATAGATGCTATAAAACAACGCCAGGAAACTCTATATGTAACGATGAATGCCATCATGCACTTTCAACACGATTATTTTCTTGATGGTGAAGAAACCAGCCTAAAACCAATGATTCTAAAAGATATTGCCGATATGGTTGGGCTTGACATTTCTACCGTTTCTCGTGTGGCTAATAGTAAATATGTAGATACGCCTTATGGAACCAAGTTGATAAAAGAATTTTTTTCTGAAGCCATGAAAAACGATCAAGGCGAAGATGTTTCTACTCTTGAAATCAAAAAAATTCTTCAAAACACCATTGAAGAAGAAGATAAAAGCAAACCGCTTCCAGACGATCAATTAGCCGAAATCTTGAAAGAGAAAGGTTATCCAATAGCCCGAAGAACCATTGCAAAATATAGAGAACAACTCGATATTCCAGTGGCAAGGATGCGAAAGAAAATGTAATTTCATAGAAACTCATTTTATCCTTTAAAAATAAAATGAAAATGTTTTTCTTTTTAAAATAGTCTTCCTATATTTGCAACCGAAATAAGAGGAAAAATTTGAACTGATTGCAACCTCGTTAAAAAATGCTAAAGCA